>Ga0206682_10001306_pt1 | contig 24770 bp, 8 predicted proteins | sample M240m12015metaG_FD_155444 | JGI IMG/M metagenome (GOLD analysis project Ga0206682, IMG submission 155444) | Ammonia-oxidizing marine archaeal communities from Monterey Bay, California, United States - M2 40m 12015 | ecosystem: Environmental > Aquatic > Marine > Intertidal zone | place: USA...
GCTCCGCCGGTGACGTGTGTCACGTCTCTGCCGTCCAACGATGCCACCGACCTAGGCGTCGGATACGCGTCCGCAGCTTCCGAGACGTCAGGCGATGCTAGACCTGAAGACCCGCCGCTAAGACCCGCAGTGGACCCGCCGCCGCCGAAGCCCAGCTGCCCGGCGTCGCATCGACCCCACGCGTACAGCGCCACGTGCCGCTCGTGCAGGTGCCTCGCCGCCTGTAGCTCAGCCGCACGTCTCCTCTCCGCCGCCGCAGCTATCGCGGGACCCAGACCGTGCCCTCGGCGACGTCCCATCGCGCTCGTCTCGTCCAGGATGCGCGTGGAGCTCCGTGTGGGTCCGAGGACGAATGACGCTGACGCGACGTGCGTCACCTCCGGGCGCCGACCGAGGCTGGAGCCTCCGCGCCTCTCGGCGGGAGGGTGCGGCGGCGGGGAAGGTCGACGCGTCGGCGCGGGTGCGCGAGGTGGGTGCGCCGCGCGCGTTGACGACGCCGTGCGAGCGGACCTGCCCGAGTCGTCGACCGCCCCAGCCCCGACTCGTGCTCGTCTGCTGAACGCATCTTCTCTGACCGCCGAGCGGGGGACCGCGGGAAGCGCGGCTCGCAGGGTTCCCGCGAGATCCCTGCCGCGCTCCTCGTCCGATTCAGACGAACCTCGCTCCATGTCGCCCGTCGAACCCTACCGCATCGTCGTGGATATGCTCCACGACCGTCGGAGCCCGCGCGTCTGGCAATGCCAAATTTCACGAGACTCTCGGTGAGACCACCTGACGCCGGACGGTGCAGTGAGACTGACTGGAAAAATAAACCCTCCATTTGGGCGCCATCACCATTCGACCCCGCGCGCTTTGAGCCATGAGCGGGGATAGGTCGGGTTCCGACGCCGGCTCCCTCAGGAGCGGCGCATCGGGTCCCGCGATCGATGAAGCGTCCATCGCTGACACCGAAAGGTACGACCCCGTCCCTCCGGTCACCCTCATGATTCCTGTTGATCCCAAAATGGCGGCCGCTGACTCCTTCCCCGATCCTTCCCACGCCTTCCCACAACAGTGACACGATGGAGCGCAACCCGTTCGCGATGCCCAAGGGAGATACCGTGGAGGAGATGCGCGATACGCTTCGGCGCATGGAGCTCCGGGAGAAGGCCCATCAGCAGTCGCTCAGCGTGTTCGAGAAGACAACCTTCGTGTCCCGGCAGGGCGGCACCATGGCTGCCGCGCTCGCGGAGGTTTCCTCGCCGCGTGGAGTGAGGGGTGGCGAAGACCTCGGTGGCACGCGCACGAACGAGGAGCTCATCGCGGATACCCTCCGCAGAGGCGAGGGCCACGGGCGGGAGAACCTGAAGGAGTTCATCTCCAAGAAGCGGGAGATCTTCCTCACCCAGATGTCTCTCGACGTCAAGCTGGCTGAGATTCGTAAGCTCGAGACGCGGGCGCTGCGCAGGGAGGAGGCGCTGACTCGATCGGAGCAGATGTTGGAAGAAGACGCACTCCGGTTCGAGGGTTTCTTAAAGGAGAACGACCTCAAGGTGCAGGAAGCTATCCGATTGGGCGAGGCGGAGACGAAGCACAAGAACGACGCGCTGCACGAGATGAAGCGAATCAACGCGCAGATGACGCTGGTCAAGACGGAGCTCTCCAAGACCAAGGACAGGCTCGAGGACTGCCGCAGGTACAAGGGGTTCCTCGATGACATCACGGACCCCGAGTTCTTTAATGCGGTGCTCGACGCTAAGCGCATGCGTCAAACGGAGAGGCGCGAACAGAGACGGGCCGTAAGAAACGCGTACGCGGCGATTGTCGACGCCATCGGTTTGGCGGACCAGGAGATTCCCGAGAAGAAGAGTGCTTTGGAGGAGGCACGGCGTAAGGGTCGCAAGGCTGAGGCGGCGGCGCAGCTCGAGCTCGAGGCGGCGATCAAGGCTGCGCAGGACGCGAGGGAGGCGGTTGACGCCGAGCCCTCGCCCCCGGGGACTCCGGAGAATGACGACTCGGACAGCGAGGTGCCGATGTACTTCACGTCGCCGAGGCAGCTCCCGGAGATCTACGCGCAGCTGGAGGAGGCGAATCTGTTTCTCATCCAGAACGCGCAGGAGACGGAGGAGATCTTGGAGGATTTGCGGAACAAGGAGAAGGAGACGACGGAACGGATGGATGCCGAGAACGCGTCGCTGCGGGCGCAGGTTGAGCAACTCGAGGCGCAGATTGCGAGCGAAGAGGCCAGGGCGACGACGCTCCTCAACCCGGCCGAGCGCAAGAGCAAGAAAAAGTCCGGTCCCCTGGCGAACGTGCCGCCGGCGCCGGGTGCCGACGTCCCTCTGGAGCGGCTCGACGCGAAGACGGCGGAGATGTACGCTCGGGCCGGGTTCGCGCCGGATCCGTCCATCTCGACGATCCAGATGTTGACCAACACGGAGATGTCCCTCGAGCGGTACCTCGCCGACGCGGACACCATGCCCGCGACGTTCGTGGCTGAGGAGGAGAAACGGCTGGAGCGGGAGCGGCGAGCTAAGCAGAGGATCATCAACCTCGAGCTCGAGAAGATCGCCGCCGAGGAGCGCAGGGCGAAGAGCATCGCCAAGGCCAACGAACCCGTGAAGCGGCGCACGGGTAAGCCGTTGATGACGCGCTCGATGCCGCCGTCGAGGAAGAAGAAGGAGGCGACGGAGAAGCTGGATCCCGAGGTGGAGGAGCTCAACAAGTTCTTAGCGATGGACTTTTAAGGGACGCACGCCCTCTCAAATTTCCAAACACTGTTCGTGAATTCGCATTTCCGCGGTCACTGAATTTCCCACGCTTTTGTCGGTGGCCAGCGAGATGCCGCCGCGTTGCCACCCCCCGACGCCTCCACACTTCACGGATCGATGTGAAACTTCGCCAGGGCGTAGCTGAGACCATGGTGCGTCGCTCCATGTGCTCAGAATGCAAAAAAAATGCACTCTACCAGGTTCGAACTGGTGACCTCGAGCTTACTAAACGCGCGCTCTACCACTGAGCTAAGAGTGCCCGCAAGGGGCTGTCCCCCATATAAGGGGGGTTTAGAATTCCATGAACCGGGCATTTCCGGCGAGGATTGGAGTTGATGTGTGGATATTGAAATTTTGGGCTGAAATACCAATGCAGATCGGGCCAGTGGCTGATATCGAAACCCACCCTGATAGCAGAACTGAGATGAGGAAAGTCTCGCTTTTCGCACTTTCCGCGGATGCTCGCGCACCAGGTGGTCGCGCTCGTGGGTCCTCCCGGTAGAGGCCTTCCTCAGCGGTGGAAACCAGTTGTGAGATCTCGCGTCGATAGGAGATTGCGTTCGAGCCGTCGTCAGATACCCGTGTGCAGATACTTCCGGTGGAGCGTGCTCGCCATGGGGATCCCTCGCGACTTCAGGTTCTGCATAGACCGAGGCGGCACCTTCACGGACGTGTACGCCGAGGTTCCCGCACAAGATGCCGAGGGCAATGCCTCTGTATCGTTCCGCACGCTCAAGCTACTTTCGGAGGATCCCGCAAACTACGAGAGCGCGCCGAGGGAGGGGATACGTCGCATCCTCGAGGAGGTGACGGGCACTTCCATCCCGCGCGATGTCCCCGTGCCCACCGACCGCATCGAGTGGATACGCATGGGCACGACGGTCGCGACGAACGCGCTTCTGGAGCGCGAGGGCGCCCGATCCGCGCTCGTGGTCACCGAAGGGTTTCGTGACTTGCTCGCCATCGGAAACCAGGCGAGGCCCGACATCTTCGACCTCGAGATCAAGCGACCGAGCCGGCTGTACGAGCGGGTGGTGGAGGCTCAGGAGAGGGTACGGGTGAGGCACACATCGGAGGAGGATTCCTCCCCATCTGAGAGCGCTCCCAACAAAATCGTGACCGGGGTGACGGGCGAGGCGATCGTGATAGAGCATCCACTAGACGTGGAGTCGCTCCGCCCCCAGCTGCAGGCGTTGCTCGACGAGGGGATCGACTCCCTCGCGGTGGTGCTGATGCACTCGTACGCGTTTCCAGACCACGAAAACGCCGTCGGGGAACTAGCGCGATCGATGGGCTTCAGCCAGGTCAGCCTGTCCTCGGCGCTCGTGCCGATGGTTCGCGCCGTGCCCCGCGGACACACCGCGAGCGTCGACGCGTACCTCACGCCGTGCATCCGTACGTACCTCGACACGTTCCTACGCGGTTTCGACGACGGTTTGAACGAACCCGGGGGACCCAAGGTGAGCTTCATGCAGTCCGACGGCGGCCTCACACCGGCGGAGCGCTTCACCGGTTACAAGGCGATTCTCTCCGGTCCCGCGGGAGGTGTGGTGGGATACGCGCGCACCACCAGAGCAGAGACCGAATCACCAGTCATCGGCTTCGACATGGGGGGCACGTCGACGGACGTGTCGCGGTTCGACGGCGCGTACGAGCAGGTGACGGAGACTGAAACCGCCGGGGTGACGGTGCAGGCGCCGCAGCTGGACGTCAACACCGTCGCCGCGGGGGGAGGATCGAGGCTCACGTTCAGGTCCGGGACGTTCAGGGTCGGACCCGAGTCCGTCGGGTCCCAGCCCGGGCCCGTGTGCTACAGGAAAGGAGGCACGAACCTGTCGGTGACGGACGCCAACTTGACGCTGGGGCGGGTCCTCCCCGAGTACTTCCCAAAGATCTTCGGCGCCAACGAGGACGAGCCACTGGACGCCGGTACCACGCGATCCGTGTTCGAAACCGAGGCTGCGAAGATCAACCAGACGCTGGGTTTGGTCGGCACGGCACGGGAGATGAGCGTCGAGGAGGTGGCGCTGGGGTACGTCAAGGTTGCCAACGAGGCCATGTGCCGACCCATCCGGCACATCACCGAGAGCAAAGGGTTCGACACGGCGCATCACGTCCTCGCAGCGTTTGGAGGTGCGGGACCCCAGCACGCGTGCGCCATCGCCAGGTCGCTGGGAATGTCCACCGTCTTTGTTCACAGGTTCTGCGGTATCCTGTCCGCGTACGGCATGGGACTGGCGGACGTCGTCGCCGAGACCCAGAGGCCCTTCGCGGGCTCGTACCCGGTTTCGGATTTAAACCAGCCAAACCCCGCCCCCGCCGATGCGAGAGCCGCCGCGGATGATCTCACGCGACGGTGCCTCGACGAGCTCGTGTCCCAGGGGTTCGACCGCGGCACGGAGTGCGAGTGCGAGGTGTTCCTCAACCTACGGTACGAGGGGACGGACACCGCGATCATGGTCCCGGAGCCTTCCGGAGATGGAGACTTTGCGAGGGCGTTTGGCGAACGGTTCGAACGCGAGTACGGTTTCAAGTTGGAAAACCGTGACTTGCTCATAGACGACGTGCGCGTGCGTGGCGTGGGTAAGTCCACGCTGTTACGTCGCGTGAAGATCGAGTCTATGGGTAAGTCCACGCTCCCTGACCCCGATTCCATCGCGCGGGTGTACTTTGAGGGCGGGTGGAGGGAGACGCCGGTGTTTTTGTTGCGGGAGCTCGGAGCCGGGTCGGTGTTGGAGGGACCGGCGGTGGTCATGAACGGGACCGCGACGTGCATCATCGAGCCTGGCTGTGTCGCGCAGGTGACCGAGTACGGCGACCTTAAGATCAGCGTGGACGTGGGTCCTACATCAGAAGGTCCTACGGCTAGGGAGAAGGTTCAAAAAACCCACTCGTCCGAGAAGGCGGATGCCGTGCAGCTGTCCATCTTCAACAACCGGTTCATGGGCATCGCCGAGCAGATGGGTCGCACGCTGCAGCGCACCAGCGTCAGCACCAACATCAAGGAGCGTCTGGACTTTTCGTGTGCGCTGTTCGGCCCGGACGGAGGTTTAGTGGCGAACGCGCCGCACGTCCCGGTGCACCTCGGCGCCATGAGCGAGACTGTCCGGTGGCAGCTGAACCACTGGGCGCAAAACGGGGGACTGAACGAAGGGGACGTTCTGGTCACCAACCACCCGAGGGCGGGGGGTAGCCACCTCCCCGACATAACCGTCGTCACCCCGGTGTTCAGACACGGTGAAATCGTGTTCCTGGTGGCGTCCAGGGGCCACCACGCGGACGTGGGCGGGATCACCCCAGGGTCCATGCCCCCGTTTTCCCGATCAATCGCCGACGAGGGCGCCGCCATCGAGGCGTTCAAGCTCGTGGTCGCCGGAAGGTACGATCTGGAGGGTATCACGAACCTGCTCACGAAACCGAGCGCCAACGGATCCCCCGGGACGCGTAAGCTGGCCGATAACCTGAGCGACCTGAACGCGCAGGTGGCGGCTAACCGGCGTGGCATCGCGCTCATCGACGAGCTCATGGATGCGCACGGCGAGGCGACGGTGACGGACTACATGGGCCACGTGCGGGACAACGCGGAGCTGGCGGTCCGGGACATGCTCAGAGAGGCTGCTGAACGACTCGCGCGTCGCTTCGGGACCGTCCCGGGTGATTCCGACAAGGTTGTCCTGTCCGCGGAGGACAAGATGGACGACGGAAGCGTTGTACGTTTGACGCTGACGCTTGATCGGAAAGAGGGCGGCGCTGTTTTCGACTTTACCGGGACGGGCGACGAGGTTGTCGGGAACTGGAACGCGCCCCCCGCGGTGACGTGCGCGGCGGTGATTTACTGCGTCAGGTGTCTGGTCAACCAGGAGATTCCCCTGAACCAGGGATGCCTGGCGCCCATTCGCATCACCATCCCGCCGGGAAGTTTCCTGTCCCCCTCGGAGAGCGCGGCGGTTGTGGGCGGAAACGTGCTCACCTCGCAGCGCGTCACCGACGTCTGCCTCGCCGCGTTCGAAGCTTGCGCCAACTCGCAGGGGTGCATGAACAACCTCACGTTCGGCGATGACACCTTCGGGTACTACGAGACCATCGCCGGCGGCGCGGGCGCGGGGCCCACCTGGGCTGGCGCGTCTGGGGTGCAGTGCCACATGACGAACACCCGCATCACCGACCCGGAGATTCTGGAGCGAAGGTACCCGGTGGTCCTGAGGCGGTTCGGTTTGAGAAGTGGGTCGGGCGGTGCCGGCGAGCACCGCGGGGGCGACGGCGTGGTGAGGGATATCCAGTTCCTGGCGCCGGTGACGGTGTCGGTGTTGACGGAACGTCGGGTGTTTGCTCCGAGGGGCGCGGGGGGCGGGAAGGACGGCGCGGCGGGACGTAACACGCTGTTGCGCGCCCTCGACGGTCGGGAGGTGAACCTCGGGAACAAGAACAGCGTCGAGGTGTGCGCGGGAGACCTGCTGAAGATCGCCACACCGGGAGGAGGCGGTTTCGGCGCCGAGACTGCCAAGTAGAAACGTGAAAAGTGAAAAAAGTTCAGACTGAGAATGAAGGTAACGCTTCGTGGCTCCGGAAGTTGAACCAAACAGCGCCGCATTTGAAAGGGGTCCCTGTGAGTTTGCCAATCAATCGCGTTTTCGCGCACGAGAATCCAAACTGAAAACCGCGTGAATTGTTGTCAGCCCCACCCACCGGAATTCCAATTCTCACAAACACGCCTTCGTCCGTTTCGATTGGTGGTCGAACTGGGTTAAAAACTCGGGTCGGTTCCGTGAAGTGGATAAGGGATTTTTGTCCGCGGGACCAACGCGAAATGTACGTATGAGAATCAGACAGAGGTTGAACATTTCAAAAGAAGAGTAGGAACCTTTCGTCCGGTTCGACCTCTCGCCCGACCCCTCGCGGAGCGAAAAGGTCCCCAAAAAGCGTCGTGACGACAAGTTCCTGGGGTAAATAGACCCAGGCACGCCGCCAAATAAGAATAATTTATCCTCGATCGGACCGACGCGCTCGCACTTCCAGGCGCGCATCCGGGGATACGCTGCCGAGTTTGCGAACAGTTCGCGACTCACAAGACACCCTCCCTCGCCCACAGCGCGAGCGGGTCCCAAGAAGGAGTCACCGGCGCAGCGTCGCGCCAGATCCCTCTGGGTGAATTCACGAGATGGCTGCCCAAGACAAACGCGGAAGCACCGTCTTCGTTGGCGACGATGTCTCCGTGAGCGCGCCTCTCAAGATCCACGAGAAGCCCCTCGAGGATGTGATCGCCGAGCTCCAGACTCACGCTGACAACGGTCTCTCCTCCGCCGAGGCGGCGAAGAGGCTCGAGGAGGACGGCCCGAACGAGCTGGAGAAGCCCCCGCGCGTCTCCCTCCTCGTCCTGTTCCTCATTCAGCTAAACTCCGTGATCATGTACCTGCTCATGGCCGCGGTCGTGGCGTCCGCCGCGATCAAGGCCACCGGCGACGACGCGGACAAGTTCATCTCCTACGTCGACTCCATCGCCATCACCATCATCATCCTGATCAACGCGACCATCGCGGCGGTCACCGAGAACAGCGCCAACGACGCCCTCGAGGCTCTCTCCTCCCTCCAGTCGCCCATGTGCACCGTCATTCGCGACGGCCAGGAGGTGCAGATCGAGTCCTCGAACATGGTCCGCGGTGATGTCGTCAAGCTCGGCACCGGTGACGTCGTCCCCGCCGACTGCCGCTGCATCAAGGCTAACGACTTCCGCGTCAACGAGATGCTTCTCACCGGAGAGCCCGAGGATGTGGCCAAGAACACCAAGATCAAGGCGCGCGTCCCCGGCCAGGCCGAGAAGCTCACCGCCGATAACATGGCCTTCTCCTCCTGCAACGTCAAGGCCGGTACCTGCATCGGCCTCGTCGTCGCCACCGGTATGCGCACCCGCGTCGGGTCCATCGCCGCGCTCCTCAACGAGAAGCGCGACGACGGCGCCGAAGAAAAAGGATTCGCCGCGAGCAAGTCCTTCGCGGCGCTCGACAAGGACGGCGACGGCTCCCTCACCTACGATGAGGTCACCGTGGGCCTCAAGATGCGCGGTATCAAGATGACCGACGCCGCCATCGCGGACATGTGCAAGGATCTCGACGCCAACGGCGACGGCAAGATCACCCTCGAGGAGTTTGACCAGTTCTGCCTCACCAAAGCGCCCGCGCCGTCCGCCAAGGGAAAGAGCGAGGGCTGCCTCCCCGACACCAAGGCTGGCCAGACCCCGCTCCAGGCCAACCTCGAGAAGCTCTCCATTAACCTCGGTTACATGGCCATCCTCGTGTGCCTCGGCGTGTTCATCGTCGGCGCCGCCATGGGTACCAAGGATCCCGAGGATCCCGACGTCCCCTCCTGGCTGTTCATGATCATGGTCGCGGTGACCCTCACCGTCGCCGCCATTCCCGAGGGTCTGCCCCTGTGCGTGACCATCGCGCTCTCCTCCGGCTGCTCCAACATGGTCAAGGAGAACGTCCTGATGCGCAAGATCGCCGCGGTCGAGACCCTCGGCTCCGCCTCCATCATCTGCACCGACAAGACGGGCACGTTGACCGAAGGTAAGATGACCCTCGTCGCCATGTACGCCGGCAAGGTTGACTACACCGTCACCGGCAAGGGTTTCGATCCCACCGTGGGCAAGATCACCACCACCAAGGGTGACGAGTCCGCGAACGACTCTGGCGGCGTGCGCGCCACCCTCGGCTCCGCCGTCCTGTGCTCCAACACCACCCTCAAGCTCGAGACGGATCCGGATTCCGGCGTTCAAAAGTGGACCCCGCGCGGTAACTCCTCAGAGGCTCCCCTCGTCGTCGCGGGCCACAAGGTTGGCATCAAGCTCGAGGACCTCGAGGGTGCCCTCACCCGCGTGTACGAGATTCCCTTCTCGTCCTCCCGCAAGATGATGGTGACGATCACCAAGACCACCGGCTCCACCACCCTCACCCACGTCGCCAAGCAAGGCGAGCACACCGCGCACGTCAAGGGTGCCCCCAACTACATCATGGAGAAGTGCACCTCCTACATGGCTGCCGACGGCTCACTCGTCCCCTTCGACGAGGCTGCCAAGGCTGAGTTCACCGCCAAGGTTGACGAGCTCTCCTCCCAGGCGCTCCGCGTGCTGGCCATCGCCACCAAGGACCTCGGCGCCTCCCTCCCGTACGGCGAAGAGGAGGAGACCGATACCAAGTTTGGCAAGATCGTCGGCGGTCTCACCCTCTGCGGCCTCTGCGCGTCCATCGACCCCGAGCGTGACGGCGTCAAGGATTCCGTCCTCCAGTCCCGCGAGGCTGGCGTCCGCGTCGTCATGATCACCGGCGACTACCTCAAGACGGCCATCGCCATCGCCAAGAACATCAACATCCTCAACCGCAACACCTTCACCGAGGACAACGGCGAGGCCACCGACTGCGGTGCCCTCCGCCCCCACAAGGAGGGCGAGTACCTTCCCAACGGCGACATTGACGCGCTCACCAAGACCACCTCCGTCTTTGCCCGCGCCAAGCCCGAGGATAAGCTCGAGATTGTCAAGTCTCTCCAGCGCCAGGGTTTCGTCTGCGCGATGACCGGCGACGGCGTCAACGACGCTCCCGCCCTTAACCGCGCCGATATCGGTGTCGCCATGGGTCTCGAGGGTACCGAGGTGGCCAAGGGTGCCTCCGACATGATCCTCACCGACGACAACTTTTGCTCCATCGTCAAGGCGATTGAGAAGGGCCGCATCATCTACGCCGGCATTCAGAAGTTTGTCTCCTTCATCATGTCCGTGCACTTCGCGGAGGTGCTCCAGATTTTCCTGTGCATCGTCTCCTCCATCCCTGTGATGAGGCAGCCGCTCCAGATTCTTTTCCTCATCCTGGTCACCGACCTTCCCCCCTCCATCGCGCTCGGCTTTGAGCCCGGAGAGGCGCTCACCATGAAGCGCGCGCCCCGCCCCAAGACCCAGCCCATCGTCATGAACTGGATGTGGCGCGGTATCGTCGCCAACGGTCTCATCCTCACCGTGTGCATCTTCTACACCTACATGATCGCGCTCTGGGCCTACGCCGGCGCCTTCACCTCCGAGGAGATCATCGACCCCACCCGCACCTCGTGCGCCATCTGGGAGACCGACAAGATGACCCCCACCCTCAAGATTGACTGCGGCGTCTGGACCGGATGCAGCACCACCTCGGGCGACGCGCTCTACAGCGCCGCGTGCAAGGCCGACTACATCACCGAGTGGACCTCCATCGTCACAGGCAGCGCCTCCGAGACGGCTGAGGCTAACGCCGCCGCCGCCATCACCGGCGCCAACGGTGCGTACTACACCCCCCACGGCAACCCCGCGTGCGCGATCTGCATCGATGAGTCCATCCGCCGCGCGCGCACCGCCACCTTCATCTCCCTCGTGTGGGCCGAGGGTGTCCGCGCGTACTGTAGCCGCTCCTTCGAGAACCCCATCTGGGTCGACACCTTCTCCAACACGAGCATGAACAAGGCTGTGCTCCTCGCGCAGATCACCCTGTTCATCGCGCTCTATCTTCCCGGCCTCAACCACGTCCTCGGCCTCTACGTCGACGAGATCCACGGCTGGGGCTGGTTCATCGCATTCCAGGGTGCCGTCGCATGCGGTGTCGGCTGTGAGCTCTACAAGTTCGTCGCCAAGCAGTTCATCGTCGAGGCGGAGCTCGCCAACTACGAGGAGGATGCGGACGGCAACGTCAAAACCGCCGACGTCGCCATCACCGTCGAGAAGTAAACCCTCACGACGGAAATTTGGGAGAGCGTTCGCCTGAAGAGAGGGCGACGTTCTACACGTAGAGAGAGAGAGTCGATAAACTAGATAAAGGGGACTTCGGACCCACACGCGCTGTTAGTGTCATCACACACCGCGTTTTGCCTTGCCTCAATTTTTTTATACGCAAAAAAAGTGCATCGCTCATGAAAGTTCTTTTTGTCCGCGTCACACCCCGGAAAGGTATCGGATACGGGGTAATTCGGGTTGGCTCGACGAGGACGTCCGCCCGAAGCACACTCATACGCGCGCTTCAACGCTCACAGGTGCGTCGGATAGCCCCCCCGCGCCCCGCTCTGGACCTCCACCGCCCCGACCGCACACCGTCGCCCTTCAAAAGCAGCGCGCCAAATCGCCAAAATATCTACGCGCTTTTTGGCAACCAGATCGTCGCATTCGGGGGTAACACTTCTGACGCGGCCTTCCGCCTTCCCATCCGTCCACCCCAGAAACGACCGCGCACGCGGCTTGTTTCGCGCGTGTACAACCACAGGCTTTCAAGCTCTTGCGCCGGCGCACACCCCGTGTCCGCCGCGCCCCGAACGCCATGGGTATGGAGCTCACCGCGGACGAGACCCAGCCAGAACTGGGCATCAAAAAGTCCGCTAAGATCTGGTGGACGCTGACCGATGAGGCGCCAGCCCTGGCCACGCACGCCTTCCTTCCCGTCGTCCGGCGCTTCCTCAGCCCCAACGGCGTGAGCGTCGAGACCGCCGATATCTCCCTCGCCGCGCGCATCCTCGCCGCCTTCCCCGAGCGCCTCACCCCGGCCCAGAGGCGGGTCGACGTCCTGGCCAAGCTCGGCGACCTCGCCAAGACCAGCCGCGCGAACATCATCAAGCTCCCCAACGTCTCCGCGTCCGTGTACCAGCTCGAGCAGGCCATCGCCGAGCTCAACGGAAAGGGCTTCGACGTCCCCAAGTACCCCTCGGGCGACGCGCTCTCCGACGAGGACGCCGCCATCGCCGCCAGGTACGGCAAGGTCATCGGTAGCGCCGTCAACCCCGTGCTGCGCGAGGGCAACAGCGACCGTCGCGTCGCCGGCCCGGTGAAGGACTTCGCCAGGGCCAACCCGCACAGGCTCAAGGACTGGTCGGGCGACTCCAAGACGGAGGTCAGGTCCATGCCGGGGGATGACTTTTTCGGCTCGGAGAAGTCGTCGGTGATGGCCGCGCCCGGGTCCCTCCGCGTCGAGCTGCACGCCGCCGACGGTGCCGTCACCGTCCTCAAGGACAAGGTCCCGGCGCAGGCTGACGAGATCTTCGACGCCGCGAGGCTGAGCCGCGCCAAGCTGACGGAGTTTGTCGAGGCTGAGCTCGCGAGCGCGGCGGAGGCTGGCGTCATGGTGTCGCTGCACCTCAAGGCGACGATGATGAAGGTCTCGGACCCTATCCTATTCGGCGCCGTCGTCCAGACGTACTTCAAGAAGGCGTTCGAGAAGCACGCAGATTCGCTCGCATCCGTCGACGCCAACCCCAACAACGGTCTCAAGTCGGTGCTCGACGCGATCAAGTCTCTGCCAAACGCGGCGGAGATTGAATCCGACTTCGCCGCGTGCTACGCTCAGCCGGACCGCCCCAAGGTGGCCATGGTGGACTCCGACAAGGGAATCACCAACTTGCACGTCACGTCCGACGTCATCATCGACGCGTCCATGCCCGCGATGATCCGCGACGGCGGCAAGATGTGGAACGGCGACGGCGAGCTCGAGGACGTGGTGTGCCTCATCCCGGACCGATCCTACGCCGGCGTGTTCCAGACCTGCATCGACGACTGCAAGACCAACGGTAAGTTCGACGTTGCCACCATGGGCAGCGTCGCCAACGTCGGGTTGATGGCGAAGAAGGCTGAGGAGTACGGCTCGCACGACAAGACGTTCAAGATTTCCACCGCCGGCGTCGTCAAGGTTTTCAAAAACGGCTCGGACGAGGTCGTCTTTGAACACGACGTGGCCGCCGGCGACATCTGGCGCATGTGCCAGACCAAGGACGAGGCGGTCCGCGACTGGGTTAAGCTCGCGGTGCAGCGCGCGAGGCTCACCAACACCCCCGCGGTGTTCTGGCTCGATCCCTCCAGGTCGCACGACTCCGTCTTGGTGAACAAGGTGGAGTCGTACCTCAAGGAGCACGACACGTCCGGCCTCGACATCTCCATCAGGACCCCTCAGGAGGCGATCGAGTTCTCCATGGCGCGCGCGCGCAAGGGTGAGGACACCATCTCCGTCACCGGTAACGTCCTGAGGGACTACCTCACGGATCTCTTCCCGATCATCGAGCTCGGGACCAGCGCCAAGATGCTCTCCATCGTGCCCCTCCTGGCGGGTGGCGGTTTGTTCGAGACTGGCGCGGGCGGATCCGCCCCCAAGCACGTGCAGCAGTTCACCGAGGAGAACCACCTTCGATGGGACAGCCTCGGCGAGTACCTCGCCCTCGCCGTCTCTCTCGACGACCTCGCGCTCAAGACCAGAAACCCCAAGATCAAGATCCTCGCCAAAGGCCTGACGTCCGCCACCGGCAAGTTGCTCGAGCTCAATAAGTCCCCGGGACGGAAGTGCGGCGAGCCGGACAACCGCGCCGCGCACTTTTACATCGCCATGTGGTGGGCCGAGGCTGTCGCCAGGTCCTTCCCGTCCTTCAAGACACTCGCCGCCAAGCTGAAGGAATCCGAGGCCGTCGTCGTCAAGGAGATGACCGACTGCCAGGGTAAGACTGTCGACATCGGAGGGTACTGGCTCCCCGACACGCAGAAGTGCACCGATGCCATGCAGCCCAGCCCGACGTTCAACGCCCTCATCGACGAGGCCATCATGATGTCCTCGCTCGATCCCCCCGGGAGCAAGACTGTGAACCAGATTTACGAGTCCATCGAGACCAACCTGAGGATCGTCAGGCGCAAGCTCGGGAACAAACCCCTGACCCTCGCGGAGAAGATCGTCTACGGACATCTCGACGACCCCGAGGGTGCCCCCGCGCCCGAGCGCGGCGTGTCCTACCTCAAGCTCCGCCCTGACCGGGTCGCCATGCAGGACGCCACCGCGCAGATGGCCATCCTCCAGTTCATCTCCTCCGGTCTGCCCAAGACGGCCGTGCCCACCACCATCCACTGCGACCACCTCATCGCCGCCGAGACTGGCGACGTGGAGGACCTCGGCAACGCCAAGACGGAGAACGCGGAGGTGTACGACTTTTTGTCCTCGTGCGGTGACAAGTTCGGTATGGGCTACTGGAAGCCCGGCGCCGGTATCATCCACCAGACTGTCCTGGAGAACTACGCCTTCCCCGGCGGCCTGATGATCGGCACCGACTCCCACACCCCCAACGCGGGAGGACTGGGCATGTGTGCCGTGGGTGTGGGCGGTGCGGATGCCGTGGACGTCATGGCCAGCCTCCCGTGGGAGCTCAAGGCGCCCAAGGTGATTGGCGTCAACCTGAAGGGGTCGCTAACCAACTGGACCGCGCCCAAGGATATCATCCTCAAGGTTGCCGACATTCTCACCGTCTCCGGAGGCACCGGCGCCATCATCGAGTACTTCGGCGAAGGTGTGGACACCATGTCAGCCACCGGCATGGCCACCATCTGCAACATGGGCGCGGAGATTGGCGCCACCACCTCGGTGTTTTCCCTCTCTGAGCGCCAGCTCGAGTACCTCAGGGAGACGGGCCGCGAGGACGTCGCCAGGCTGGCGGCCAAGAACCGTCCCAACCTCGTCCCCGACGAGGGATGCGAGTACGACCGCGTCGTCGAGATCGACCTCGACACCCTCGCGCCCCACATCAACGGCCCTTACACCCCCGACTTGTGCACCCCAGTGTCCCAGCTCGGCGCCAGGGCGGAGAAGGAGGGATGGCCCGTGGAGATTTCCTCGTGCCTCATCGGCTCGTGCACCAACAGCTCCTACGAGGACATGGCGAAATGCGCCAACCTCACCCGCCAGGCGCTCGCCGCGGGGCTCACGTACAAGATCCCGTTCTTTGTCACCCCCGGCTCCAGAGCCGTGCAGGTGAACATCGAGAAGGATGGATTCGTCAAGGACTTTGAGGACGCCGGCGCGACTGTGCTGGCCAAGGCGTGCGGCCCGTGCATCGGGCAGTGGAAGCGCAAGATGCCCCCGGGGGTGAAGAACACCATCGTCACCTCCTACAACCGCAACTTTGCCAAGCGCAACGACGGTAACCCCGACACGCACGCGTTTGTCACCAGCCCCGAGCTCGTGACCATGCTCGCGTTCTCCGGCAGGCTCGACTTCAACCCCTACTCCGACACCCTCCCCACCCCCGACGGCGGCCAGTTCAGCTTCAAGATTCCCGAGGGATGCCCCGCCATTCCCCCCAGCGGCTGGGACATCGACGACTCCATCTTCCAGGCTCCCAAGGCTGACGGCAGCGGCGTGCAGATCAACGTCAACCCCGAATCCAAGCGTCTCGAGCTGCTCGAGCCCTTCAAGGAGTGGGACGGTAAGGACTACACCGACTGCCCGGTGCTCATCAAGGCGCTCGGCAAGTGCACCACCGACCACATATCCATGGCGGGCCCGTGGCTCAAGTTCCGCGGCCACCTGACCAACATCAGCGAAAACATGCTCATCGGCGCCGTCAACGCCGAAAACGGCGAGACCAACGCGGTTGCCAACCAGTTCACGGGCAAGGTTGGCAAGGTTCCCGAAGTCGCGCGGCAGTACAGGGACGCGGGCGTGCCCTGGATCGTCGTCGGTGACAAGAACTACGGCGAGGGTAGCAGCCGCGAGCACGCCGCTTTGGAGCCGAGGTACCTCGGCGGCGTCGCAGTCGTGGTGAGGAGCTTTGCTCGGATCCACGAGACCAACCTGAAGAAGCAGGGCATGCTCCCCCTGACCTTCGCCGACCCCGCGGACTACGATCGCGTCTCGGGCAACGCGAAGGTGTCCATCACCGGCCTCGAGACGTTCCGCCCCGGCGTGCCCCTCACGTTGGTGGTCAAGAACCCGGATTCGGACGAGAGCTTTGACGTCGTCGTGAACCAGACTTTCAACGAGGAGCAGATCGACTGGTTCAAGCACGGCTCCGCGCTCAACTTCATGAAGTGGCAGAACGCCAGGGCGACGAGGAGCACCGTCGCGTGAAGTGTTGTTTGTGTTACCCCGTAGCACTGTACGTACCCTTTGACTTTGTAACCATCACGCATATGCATCAGCCGCTTGCCTTGCACGCACCCATCCTGCCTTCTGCCTTCTTAAAAATTGCCGGGAAACGTCGCGGATAAGAGATTTAAAAGCGACGTCAGCATCGTCAGATCTCGGGACGCACCTGAGCACACCATGCAGCGTTCGTCTTTCTTCATCGCGGTCCTCGTGGCGATCATCGCGGCGTTTGCCGCGACCGCCTCAGCCGCACGCCTGACGCCCCCCCTCGTGCTCGGGGCTTCGGCGGGCGCCAACGACGACGACGTCACCCTAAAATCCGTAAAGATCGCCACGGATGCCACGGACGCCAAGCCCAAGGTGTTCAACGCCTTCAAGCGCATGCCCGGCCACGACAAGCGCGAGCACGTCGTCAGCGCGCGCCCCCACGAATACATCGACGCCACCAAGCTCCCCAAACGCTTCACCTGGTCCGACGTCGACGGGGTCAACTACCTGACGAAGATGCTGAATCAGCACGTGCCCCAGTACTGCGGCAGCTGCTGGGCGCACGGCGCGATGTCTTCCCTCGCCGATCGCATCAAGATCGCCAAAGGCGCCCACGCGAAGGGCCCCGACGTCAACCTCGCCATCCAGTTCATCCTCAACTGCGGCACCGAGGTTGCCGGATCCTGCCACGGAGGCAGCGCCACGGGGGCGTACCAGTTCGTCAAGGAAGCCGGCTACATTCCCTTCGAGACATGCCTCGTGTACGAGGCGTGCAGCGCCGAGTCCTCCGAGGGCGCCTGCGCCGCCGGTGACGTATCACGGTACCAGTGCAAGCCCGAGAACACGTGCAGGACCTGCTCCACCTTCTCCGACATGGGCGGCTTTTGCTCGGCGCTCGACTCCTTTCCCAACGCATCAATCGCCGAGTACGGTGAAGTGAGCGGCGAGAAGGAGATCATGGCCGAGGTGTACGCGCGCGGACCCGTCGCCGCGGGGATCGACGCCAACCTCCTCGACGAGTACACCGGCGGTGTCCTGACCCCACCGACGGACTACGAGTACGAGATCAACCACATCGTCGCCATCGTGGGCTGGGGCGAGACCAAAGCGGGTGAAAAGTATTGGATCGTGAGGAACTCGTGGGGCGAGTACTGGGGTGAGATGGGCTTCTTCCGCATCGTCCGAGGTAAGAAGGCACTCGGCATCGAGGACGAGTGCTCCTGGGCCACCCCGGGAGAGTACACCCAACACAACGTGGGATGCTACGAAGACGGCTCCAACTGCGTCGGCACGGCTGTGTACGCGGACCCATCCGCGAAGGACGCCCGCCCCTACGGCGAGATCGCGACCGCATCGGCGTGAGCGGCACTGTCGATCGACGAGATTACGATTTTTTAACGAGCATTTGTACATATTCATCAACACCTTGCTTGCTTGCGCACATGCGGCGCACAGAACATCAGGACCCGGACTTTTTTAACTCGTATTTCTTGAGTCGAGCTTCGTCTCGTTGTTTTCAAAAAGTTCGGCCTTCAACCGTTGGACCGTAGACTATGATTCGGTCCACTCTGGCACCGGGGACATCATAACCCACGACGTGTAGGGTGCAGGTACAGGGCTGAGCGGAGGGCTCCCCGTCTGCGACACGAGATGACCGATGACGGTGTGGAACCGTTCGATCCGGACGATCCGGACGCCGGAACCCACCTGGAGGTGCGTCCCCGCCCCGGCCCGCCGGGATGAACATTCTTTTTTCCAAACCCCCCGGCGTTCGGTGGTTAAATTTTGAGGGTTAGCGCGTGGGTCCGAGGACGGTGCCTCCCGCCGTCCCTCCCGTTCCCCCGACGTCACAAACGCCCCCGCGCGACGTGTCTTCGTCTCGACACGCACGAGCGCGTCCGATCCCGACTCGACCTAACTCTTTCCCTCCACGACCCGCAGAAGAAGGCTGGGAAAATCGGGGGTATGGGGGTCGACGAGCTCGACGGCGTACCTCCCACGCCCGGGTTCAAGCAGTTCTACGGCGAGGAACGGTCGCTCGGGTACTTCACCCTCGATGAGGACACTGTTCCGGGGAAGATCCGCCGAGGGTGCATCAAAATCGTCGAGTCCCCGTGGTTCGAGAACATCATCCTTGCCGCCATCCTCATCAACACGATCATCCTGTGCACGATGGAGCCGCTCAAGATGGAGGGGCGGGGGTGCGAGGAGGGCGTCAGGATCAATTACCAGGGCAGCCCGGGTAACAACAGGGCCGTCGAGGACTCGGAGGCGTTCTTCACCACGCTGTTCACGCTGGAGGCGGTGGTCAAGGTGGTGGCCATGGGTTTCATCCTCGACAAAACTTCCTACCTCAAAGATGGGTGGAACGTGATGGACTTCACCGTGGTGATCATCTCCATCATCAGCGCCATGCCCGGGATGGGCAACGGCGTCAGCTCGCTGAGGGTGATCAGGGTGTTGAGACCGCTGCGGGCCATGTCCATCCTGCCCGGCATGCGCGTCCTGATCGGGACCATGATCGCCGCCATCCCGATGATTGCCAACGTCATGCTCTTCTGCCTGTTCTTCTTCACCGTGTTTGGCATCCTGGGCATGAACCTCTACATGGGGGTGCTGCGGAACAGGTGCTTCACGGTGGTGACCGAGAGCGCATGTGTGGACCACGCGGCACACGAGTCCAACGAGTTCTGCCGCGAGATCATCCCCAACTTTGGCGAAGATCGCAACGTCACCGCCGCTGTTTTGCTGAGCGACGATTCGGAGCAGACGTGCACGAACACGTCCATGTCGTGGCCGGGTTACCTATGCCCGGCGGGGATGATGTGCCTCAAGGCGAGCAACCCCAACTACGGCATCACCCACTTCGACAACATCGCGCACTCCTGGCTCACGATCTTCCAGTGCATCACGTTGGAGGGGTGGACGCCCATCATGTACCACGCCATGGACGCGGTGACGGGATGGAGCGTGATTTACTTTGTTCTCCTGGTGTTCACGGGCGGATTCTTCCTCCTGAACCTGGCGCTCGCGGTCATCACCGAGGTGTACGACGAGGAGAACACCGAGGCGAAGGAGGATGCCGCGGAGGAGGCTGCGGAGAAGGAGGCTGAGGCGGACAAGCGGGAGGCTGAGGCGGCGAAGAGGCGCAAGGAGCTCGGGCTGGACGTCGTGTCCGAGGATGACGAGGACGAGGTCGACCACCTCAAGGCGTTGGATCTCAGTCAGGCTGGCCCTTCCCCGCTGAAGAAGCTGTGTCAGGCGATCATCGAGCACCGGTACTTTGGCCCGTTCTTCGTCGTGTGCATCGCGGTCAACACGCTGGTGCTGGCCATGGAGTACGACGGCATGCCAACCTCCTACGCAAACGCCCTCGACGTGATCAACCTGATCCTCACGATCATGTTCATCCTGGAGATGGTCAGCAAGGTGATTGGCATGGGGTTCGAAGAGTACAGCAAGGACCGGTTCAACATGTTCGACGCCACGGTGGTGATTTTGTCCATCGTCGAACTGGCGCTCTCGGCGGGTGGCGGCTTAACGGCTCTGCGCGCGTTTCGCATTCTTCGCGTGTTGAAGCTGATTCGCAGCTGGACTTCGCTGCAGAACTTCCTTTACACCATCTACCTCACCGTGATGGAGCTCGGGAACTTCACCTTCATCGTCGTGTTGACCATCTTCATCTTTGCGCTGCTTGGCATGCAGTTGTTTGGGGGTAAAATGTGCGGGCTGGACGACGGCGACACCCCGCGGCACAACTTTGACACCCTGATCTGGGCGCTCGTCACCGTGTTCCAGGTGCTCACCGGGGAGGACTGGAACGCCGTGATGTACGACGGCATGGCGAGCAACGGGTCCTGGTCCGCGCTCTACTTCGTCGCGCTCCTTCTCATCGGCAACTTTGTGGTGCTCAACCTCTTTGTCGCCATCTTACTCACCAACTTCTCCGAGGTTGAGGTTCAGACCGAGTACGAGAGCACCAAGACGTTGATGGAGAGCGTGTCGTTCTTCAAGTACCTGAGCAAGAAGAAGGGTCAACGGGAGAAGACGAAGGAGGAGCTGGAGCAGCAAAAGTTCTGGGACGAGCTCCCGGACAAAGACTTTCCCCCGAATGTGCTACGCGGCTGGGAGAGACTCATCGAAGGTGTGCTGCACGAGGCTTGGCTGGAGGAGACGGAGGCGGCGGAGGAGGAGGCGAGGAAGATCGCCGAGGCTGACGCCATCCGCCAGAAGCGCCTCGAGGAGGAACAGGCTTACAAGGAGGGTAAGATGAAGGCGTTGCGCGCGGGTAAGCTGGTGTCCTTCCGGTACGGGCTGAACGCGACTGCCGAGGCGGCTGCCGGCGGATGCGCCCCAATGCCGGGCGCCGCGCCCAAACCCCTGCACAAGTACTCGGACAAAAAGTCTCTCATGATCTTCGGCGTGGACAACCCCGTCCGTCAGTTTTGCTTCAAGCTCGTGGACGACAAGCAGTTCGACTACGTCATCATGACCTTTATCCTCATCTCCTCGCTCACGATGGCCTTCGAGTCCCCCAAGGCGATGGAGAACAGCGGGACCAAGAATGCTCTGGAGGGTGTGGACATTTTCTTTACGATTGTGTTTGCGCTGGAGATGGTCATGAAGCTGATCGCGTTTGGTCTGTACCTGGAGGACAAGGACTCGTACCTGAGGGACCCGTGGAACTGCATGGATGGTTTCATCGTCATGATCGGCATCGTCGGCAAGATGATCTCCGGCAACCTCGGCTGGGTTCGATCGCTGAGGACGATGAGGGTGCTTCGGCCGCTGCGGGTCATCAGCCGGGTGCCGGAGCTGAAGGTTGTGGTCAACGCTCTGTTCGCGTCCATTCCCGGCATGGGCAACGTGTTCATGGTGTCACTTCTCTTTTGGCTCATCTTCGGCATCCTCGGCATGCAGCTCTTCATGGGCGCATTCGCCCGATGCGACGACGAGGACGTCGAGGCCAAGGCGGAGTGTCTCGACGGATGGGTCAACGACACGGGCGTCGCGATGGAATGGGACAGCATCACCAAGTCGTGCGGCCCGACCCCCGGCGGCGCGTCCTACGACCACAGCGCGTTCACCGAAGTGCAGTGCACCGGCACGTTCAACAGCACCGTCTACGTGGAACGGACGTGGCAGTCGGATGACATGAACTTTGACAACATCTTCCTCGCGATGCAGACGTTGTTTGAGATGTCCACCACGGAGGGTTGGACGGCGGTGATGTACAACGGCGTGGACTCCCGGTCACCCGAGCTGGCGCCCAAGCGGGATAACAACCCGCCCATCGCGTTCTTCTTCGTCGCGTTCGAGATTGTCGCCAACTTTTTCATCCTCAACCTCTTCATCGGTATCATCCTGGACAACTTTGCCAGGCTCGCCGCGGAATCCGCCGACGGGAGCAACGGTTTAATGACAAAGGCGCAGGTCATGTGGGTCAAGAGCCAGCGACGTTTGCAGCAGCAGTCGATACCCGCCAAGGCTGACTACTACCCCGAGGATGAGACGCGCAAGAGCGTGTACAAGATCGTGGAGAGGGAAGAGTTTGACTGGTTCATCATGGCTGTCATCGTGTGCAACGCGCTGACGATGATGATGGAGCACTACGAGATGAACGACACGTGGACCGGCACGCTGCTCGGCCTTTCCATCTTATTCGCGGTCATCTTCACCCTCGAAGCGGGGGCGAAGCTGTACGCCATGTACCCCGAGGCGTACTTCTCCAGCCGATGGAACTGCTTCGACTTCTTCTGCGTCGCCATCACCCTCGTCGGGTTCATGGCTGGCAGCGGCGGCGCGGCGTCCGTGTTTCGCATCCTGCGTCTCGCGAGGATCTTCAGGGTTGTAAAGAAGCTGACGGGCCTGCGTATGCTCTTCAACACCCTGATCATCTCCCTCCCCGGGTTGCTGAACATTGGCGCGCTGATGTTCCTGTTGTGCTTCGTGTACGCCATCCTCGGTATGAACCTCTTTGGCAAGGTTAGGTTTGGCGAGAACCTGAACAAGGATGCCAACTTTACAAACTTTGGCAACTCGCTCCTGCTGCTGCTGCGCATGGTGACGGGCGAGGCTTGGAACTCCGTCATGTACGACTGCATGATTGACACCGACTGCGACAGCGATGTGGACTGCGCGAGGGGCGAGTGCTGCGGCAACGACGGCGCGCCCTTCTACTTCATCACTTTCGTCATCCTCGGTACGTTCATCACCCTCAACCTTCTCATCGCCGTCGTCTTGGACAACTTTAGCAACAACAAGAAGGAGGAAGGGACCAACATCACGGACAAGCACATCGAGGACTTCGCCGAGGCGTGGTCCAGGCTGGACCCCCACGCGACGGGATTCATCCCTTGCACCCGCCTGGTCTCCCTCTTGAAGCTCACGAACACCCCGCTCGGGGTCAAGGGCACGCGGCTGTCGCGGCTCGGCATCCTGCGCTTTCAGAAAAACTTGAACCTCCACGTCGAGTCCAACTACCTGCACTACCAGGACGTGCTGCAGGCGGTGACGGCGAGGGCGATGGGCATCAACACCGAGGCGCTGCCCCCAGATGTCCAGATCGCGCTCGAGACGGGCAAGGTCAAGGCTAAGATCGAGGCGGAGAAGAAGATTGCGGAGAACGCCAAGGTGCGGGGGAGCACCGCGCCAATGTTACAAATAACGCACGGGATGACGGGCGCAGACGGCGAGCAGCTGACCATCGAGCAGCTGTACGCGGTGCAGCGCATCCAGGCGGCATTTCGGGGCAGGAAGGCGAGACGGGAGGCGCAGGTCAAGGCTGAGGAGGATCGCGCGGCGAGGAGCAAGGCCAAGGCTGAGATGATCTTGAGCCACGTCAAGAACATCTTCGTCGAGGTTGAGGAGAACGAACGGCGACGGCGGGGCGGGGCGCTCGGTCGTCGACCGGGCGCGACGGACTCCGCGATGGTGGTGTTGAGGGACAGCGCGCAGGGATCGGAGATTGAGGAGCTCGATAACGACTCCGCGCGCAGGAGCCCGGGGAGTAGCATCTGATGAACCCACGTTATGTAATAAGCACTCTGGCTGCACTTACTTTCCGCCTCGAGAACATCAGTCTGCGGTGGAAATTTCGTCTTCGAAGAAGGTTTCCGATGATCAGATCGGACCGCGCCTAACGCGCGCGGCACTCGTGCAGACCTAAACACCATGCTATTCGGTCTGTTCCGCATCCCCGCGGTGCTCCTCGTGCTCGCGGGCCTGCTCCTCATCGCGCCGGCGGCGATCGAAGCCATCGAGGCGAAGTGTTCAGCCTGCGCCGCTGTCGCCGGCCGATTGCAGACGGCGCTCGAGGCCGAGAAGCCACGGAACCACGTGGACCTGCGCGGCAGGCTCGACAGCAAGGGCGTGCGGTACGGCAAGTTGATCCCGTACGACGTCAGCGAGCAGAGGTTCACCGAGCTCATGGAGGACGTCTGCGGTGGCTCTTTGGGCCAGTACCAACTCAAGCGCGTCAAGCTCCGCGACGGACCCGAAGACGGGGACGGGATCAAGGTTACGCAGCGATGGGAAAACATCGGCAGGGTGTCCAAGAACCCTCAGGCTAAGACCATGAGGGACGAGCTCAACGACTACTGCCACAGGATCGTTGAGAAGCAGGAGGAGGTACTCCAGAAGGCGTTGTACGCCAAGGAGCTGAACTCGACGAACGTGGCTGAGAAGATGTGCATCCAGTTCGGAGCCGAGTGTACGGACGGAGACGACCTAGCCTCGGCTCAATCCCCGGCGATAAAGGAGGCCAAGCTCGAGAAGGACAAGGACGTCAAGTCGGGCGGTAAGAAGAAGAAGAAGGGCGCCAAGAAGGGCGCGAAGAAGCCCGCTAAAGGGGACGACAAGAAGGAACTCTGATCTCTCGCCGTCTCTAGCATCAATAGCCATCCATTTTTCTAAGACTCAGAGTCACTCGAGCTATCCGAACGGTCCCGCCTCGACTTCTTCTCCTTCTTGCTCTTCTTACTCTTCTTGGACTTTTTGCTCTTCTTCTCCTTCTTCTCTTTCTTCTCCTTCTTGTGCTTGGCGAGGATAGCGAGGGCCTCCTCCACGCTTCCGATGGCATGATCCCGAGCGCCGGAGGGAACCGGGCCGGGCGGAGGGGGCGGCACCGCCACCCCGG
>Ga0206682_10001312_pt1 | contig 24704 bp, 42 predicted proteins | sample M240m12015metaG_FD_155444 | JGI IMG/M metagenome (GOLD analysis project Ga0206682, IMG submission 155444) | Ammonia-oxidizing marine archaeal communities from Monterey Bay, California, United States - M2 40m 12015 | ecosystem: Environmental > Aquatic > Marine > Intertidal zone | place: USA...
TCATATGCTTTCTCGCCTATCGCTTTACACCATAATTCCCACATATTTTTAGTCCCATAGTCCTCTGTAGTATTTACCGAACAGTTCAAAGCCTCTATCTATTCGTTGTTCTATCTTGCGTAAACCCTCAATATCAATACTGTACTTCTCTTCGTAGTCACCGTTCAATGATGCAAATGCAAATATCATCTCATCTAAGACCCAATCCCAACGTTTGAAGTGAGTATCATCAGTGCCGTACTCATCTTTCTCTGATGGACGTAACTCTTCAGGTACATCTTCTGGTTCAACATATGGTGCCCCATGCTTTGTGTCTTTCAACTGTCTAAGCATAGGTTCAATAATCAACGCAAGTGTATGGTCCATAGACCATGTGTCATAGTTATGGATTTGAACCTCTTCTCTGCGTTCATCATCATCTTCATATGGACCAAGGAATACTTTCATCGTTTTGTCTCTCTATAATCTGAACCCAATGTTCACTATCTTCATATATCTTTGCTTCTTTAACAGCATCTTCATATTGTCGAAAATACTTTAGTTCACCGTCATCATTTGTCACATATGCATACTTATCTTCGTCTGGGAATTCTACCCTAATAACATACATAGCGTCCTCCTAATATGGCGCACTATATTTATACAATATACACGATTTAAGACCATTTGTCAAGGAAAAAAAGGGACGCTGTTGGCGTCCCCATTTCTCTGGTGTTTCTAGTAACCGTCTTATCTATTCATAACATACATCGTTACTTCGAAACCAAATCTCATCTCTGTTGCTGTTGGTGTTGTCCACATAAAATATCTCCTAATAAAATATAGCGAAATTGCTATACTAATATCTTATATGGATACCCTATCAAAAGCAATAGAGAAAATCATTAATCTTTTCTAAGCATCAACTCTTTTGCTTCTTTGTGATATCCTAAACGAGATAGTTCTGCCGCCGCTCTTGCACGACCTGCGCTTTCGCCAAATGCCCATACACCCATTGCAAATGCTAATACATATGTGCCAAAGGTTTTTACAATCTTAGGTGCTTCTACTGGTGTGTTTCCTACGACTTCCATTATATCCACCCCTTCAAGTTAGGGTTAGATGAAGTCTCAACACTTGAGTTTGCGATATATTTGATATCACAACGGGAGATACCCATGTCATTCAATTCTCTGTCATTAAGTTTAGACAGTTCATTGATTGTAATTCTGACATTGCGATTATGTTCCATTTTCTTGCGGATATTTTTAACCCAGCCCGCAACGTCTGGGAAGCCGAACTCGACCCCTGTTAATGTAGCCATTACATTAATCCCTTCTATTCTGTATGATATGTTATGATATGTTGAAGTGCGGCAGTCCTACTGTCCTACCAATTTATATATAACGCATCATCTTGAAAATGGGGTTATTTATAATGATTTTTCGGCATACCCGCTATTCAGGTTGTGCAACACCTTTGATTTCTCCAGTGTCTGAACACACCTTAATGACACCCTGCTTCTCTAGGGTCTCAAGTGTAAGTTCTACACCAGCCTCAAGGTTCTGTCTCATGCCTGTGCGTTGACCATGAATATATGCACCTGCAATCACTGCAAGTATTGATATTTCATACCAACCAATAAAGTCTAACATTCTACCAATCCTCTAAAAGTTCTTTATAACGTGCTTCTACCCAGTCAAAGGGAACTTTGAGTTTTTGTGCAATGCTTAACAGGTCAGCGTTTTCGACACGCTTCTGCATTGCATCGTATAACTCTTCGTCAATGTCTAGGATTAAGTCGCTTACTTTACTCATAATATAACTCACTTTGGTTACGTTGTTGAAATAATCCCCAACAACAGTTCATAATATACATCAAACCCAGGTATATGTCAAGGGTTAATTTGGTTTATTTTGGTATTAACCCTCTAAATATTCGTCCCAATCTTCAATATCTTCGAAGTTGCCTTGACGAACTAGGTTTTGAAATGAACGCTTTTTACGCTTGTTTTCTTGCTTACGTTCAGATTTAGACTTCTTAACAATTAATTCATCATTGAATAAGTCATTTACGGAAGCGGTCTCTCGCTCCTGAGAATGATTGTTCATAGTGTATTGCCTTTTGTTGCTAAAGTATTATGTGGTGACAGTCTTTTTAGGCGTACGGATTTTAGTCCATATCTTACCAGAGTTAGACGAACTCTTAAAGTGATATGTCAGATGGGTTCCATCTTCGTTCTGATAGAAGCCAGGACGACCTGCATCATCTGCATACGAGACTGTGATAGTCTCTTTGATTGAAGGCACCCATACAACACAAGACACACGTTCTCTAAACTGTCGTACTTCTCCAGTGTAGTCTTTGCCGTCTTTGTTTACGGTTACAATTCTGTCTTCGATGTTGTCTGACATGGGTGCCTCTGTTTTGATTGATTACCTACTATTTAGTAAATCAGAAATCTTGAAGATTGTCCATCATCATACGCATTTTGTTTTTGATGAAGAAGTTCAACAGACCACTACGAGGAGGAACTTCGTAATTCTCAAACGTATTGAGAATATCTTCAACGATGTTCTTCGGTGTCTTAGTCAAGTCAATCAACATTTCATTACGCTTCCAGTTACGCATCATGTTATCATCACAGAATTGTTCTGGTTCGCTATCAACCCACACTTCAAGTTTCTTCTTCTGTACGGGTTTCTGACGACCGCCAGTAACGAATACATCATCTTTCGACAAGAAGTTAGGGATGCCATCGCCTCGGTCGCCCTTAACGATATGCTCTTTCAAGAATTGCAGTGCGTTATCTGTACGCAACCAACGCTTCATAATAGGCGAGTATTGGTCAACGTTGGGATAGCGTTGCAATTGCATGAAGTCTTTATCACCTGACAAGACAAGAATTTTCTCATGGGCGTGATACTTCTGTGCGAGTGTACCGATGATATCATCTGCTTCTGCGCCACGAATGTTCAACACCTTGTATGGGAAGTTCTCTTGTATCTCATCACGGATAGTATTCAGAGTTTCGAACACTGCCGTCCAATCAATCTCTGATGCTTCACGGGTCTTCTTACGACTTGCTTTGTAGTAAGGGAATACCTCTTTGCGCCAGTAGTGTCGATTGTCACAACAGATTACAAGTTCGCCGTACTTGTCTTTGTACTTCGAACGGTATGCTCTAAGTGAATTCAACACCATGTGTCGAATGAGGTTAGGTTCGATTTCAACGTTTGTATGATTGCCCAATTGCATCATAAGATTTGAAATCATAACCTGATTTAAGTCTACTAATATCATTTTATTTACACCTTTAATTTCATTCTATATATGCATTATAGCAGGCAATGCATGGTATGTCAAGTTTATATTGCAAACATGACGAAAATAAACAGCCATGCGAGTGCCTGTAGAACAAGATAACCCAGACCCAAGACCACTAAAAAACTTATTAAATTGAAACTCATTACATTACCCTCAACAAAATTGTTTCTTCATTCAAGCGACCATTCAGTGCGCTTTCCTTAGAGTTGACTTCATCAAGTACCTTACGCAATACAATCTTACCACCAGTCAAGCATCGCTTTAACACCTCTTCTGGTTTGCGTAGTTTCTTCTTCTTCGAAGTCTTTTCATCAAAGCCCTGCAAAGTTGTGCCTTTGATTGTCAAGCCACTAGGACCCATTGCATTGTAGACACCGAGTGTTCGATACTTCACATTGAAGACCCATAGTTGGTCAGCACCAATCACCTTCTCTGGCGAGATACTTTGCAACTTGTACTCTTCATTAGCACGGGCGAACTTCATCTTTTCGACAATCTTGCCGATTGGTTTCGCTTTTGCTTTACGAGGTTTACGAACTGCTTTCTGGTTCGATACCCAACGGTCGAGGTCATCACATATACTACGCATGAATGCCGCATACTTTTTCAGTTGTGCTTTTTTCATGTGGGAGTAACCCTCATTCAATTGCTCACAAGTACCAGCCAAAGCCTCTTCTAACTCTTCTGCCTCACCAATGTATAGGTCTTTCATTACCTTAGCAATGCCACCCTTGATTTGTTGAGACCGAAGAAACTTGAAGCAATCGAAATCAGACTTCTTGTAACCACCCTCGGTAAACTCTTCAATCGCTTGTTCGATAGGTTCTGCTTGTTTGCAGGCGCTTTCGAATGTGCGTTGTTTGATTGATATTACGGGTGCCGCAGGCTTGTCTTCTTCTACAGGTTCTACTGCTAATTTGCCTTGTGCGACAATATTCGCCAAACGACTTTCAAAGAAGTCATCAGTGTTTCCACCTGGAACTTGACGTTCAAGACCATTTGTACGCATCTTTGCAATGGCAACAATAGTAGAACCGATACACCAGTCAGGTGCTTTCTGTACGAACTTGATTGTCTCAGCATCGTACTTGCGCTTTTTCAAGAAGGATAACAGCGTTGTTTTGCCCTTCTTCTTGTCATAGAAATAGTTGTACCAATTCAGCGCATTGCCGATTTTGATTTTGAGTTCGAATTCACTCAAATCGTTTTGGTCAAGCCATGTAGGTTCTGGACCCATACTGTCGTGTATTGTAACGTTACGACTTCTTTTTGCTTTAGGCATAGACTGTCTCCTTTATCATTATAAGAGTATCCTACACGGCTTGATTAAGTTTGTCAATGGTTAATTTGGTACAATATCAAATTTTTTCACAGAATCCAGTCGGAAACTACGCCAACCTTCTGCCTGTAAGTCCCAAACAGCGAGAACATCAGTATTGACTGCTTTCTCTGTCTTCTCTGCATCTTCTTTCACTTCAACAGCAGGTAGATGCTCAGGCATCAGTGTACACTGCATAATACGCTCATCACCATTCTTTTTGGTGAACGTTACATTCGATACTGCGTTTTGAAGGAGTGCCTTCATATCATCATAAGTCACAATAGACATAATTTATCCTCTAGTTTCTTTTACATGTTTATTAAATTCAGCAAAGCCACCAATCAATTGACGGTTGCCATGCTCATCTTCACCTACAATCATAGGCATTGTACGCCCATGACCATAATATTGAATTGCTTCAAGTAGTGCATCACGCTCAATGTCACGCCCAAGTTTTATGATTGTGTGTTGCAAATCATCGCTTTCAGCCAGTTGTTTTGCTCTGTCACAAAAAGAACAGGCATCCTTTGAGTATATCGTGTAGTGCATTATCATTTCTTTACACTATGGGTTGTCTGCGTCTGAATAGTCACATATGAACCTGGGTCTTTATGATACTTTGTAGTATAGACTGCACCATTAAAACGATACTTCACACGATAACCAGTGACCACTTGAACCTCACGATATTGTGGTACATCTTGACAAACTGTTGTAGTTGTCGGGCGACTTGGTTGATTTGTATTTGCACCAATGTTCGAACCAATGATTGCACCAAGTGCAGTTGCCGCATCTTTACCTTTACCGCCACCAAACTGATTACCAACTACACCACCAATAATCGCACCAAACAATGCATCGCCATTGCCTTTAAGTGCTTGCCCTGCGCCGTTGAACACACCATTGTTGTTCTGACTTTGGGTTTGATATTGCGTACATTCTTGTACATTACCAATAAACTCAGACTGTTGAGCATAGATTGGTGTCTTGTTGATAATGGGCACCTGTACTGTTTCTGCCAATGCCGCTGTCGATAGAACTGTCGCACCGAGTGCGATTGCTATTGTCTTATACATTTTCTGTCTCCTTTTGACCAATTATTTCCTTAATTACTACACGGTTGAATTGAGTTTCTTTTCCACCATGCCACTCTGATACGATGTGGCGCTTTGGTGTCGCTTTCATAACAAAGCAATCATCTACTGAAATTTTAAATTTAGTCTGTGAAAAGAACGAACCGATGTTACCGTCACGGGTGACCACTTTATATATGTATGAACCAAAGCGTTCTACAAATTTCTTTTCAGTCAATTTGACAAAAAACTCATCACGTTTACGCACAACCCCAAACCACTCAGAACCTGACGAAGCCTCTGCCTGAGCATCAGCCGCCTTCGCCCGTTGTTGCGATATTGTTCGTTGGTTGGGGAGTGTTACTAGAAAAGCGACTTGGGCGAGAGAAATGGCACCCTTCTCAAGCATCTGCCTGATAGTGTGACCGAAGTCACCACGAAGGTTGCCAGTTTCTTTTGCCCATTCTATGAGTTCAGCCGCTTCGGGGAACCGATGTTGTAGCATCTCAGATATTTCATCGGTAGGGTAGCGAAGAAGAAATTCTTGTACCCGACTGGCAGTTGATGGTGTGTTTACGTCTGCATCTTTCTTAGATACAAAGCCGTCTTGCTCAATACATACGATTGAAGCAGTAACAACATCAAGAATACCAAACTTTTCTGTTTTCATAATATAGACCTTTTTTCACATTCGATACAAACATCATAGCACAAGGTTATTCAAGTGTCAAGGGTTTATTTGGTATTATTTACACTATCTGCCATTTTTTTGGCAACATCATCCCACTCTGATGGGGTTGCATCATTGATGCTTGTGCGAACATTCACACTAGCATATGCTGGAGGTTGTGACCAGATGCTTTCAGTGCTATACCCAGTAACTTCGACATTAGCAGGTTCAGGTGTAATCTCAAGGTTTACATCACTCTCTGTAATGCTATCAAAGTTGAAGTGAGGCTGTTCACCATAATCTACGTCCCATGACGTATCAACATCATCCAAGTAACTGTCATAGTCATCGGTTTTATGCTCATTGCCTGTGTCTGTAATTACTGATACGCCCTTTGCCCATGTGAAACCATTGGCTTGTAAGAATGACAAGAACATCTCTGACAGGTCTCTTGCATCTTCATCACTAAACGTTTTTTGAATATTGATTTCTGATGTGTTGTTCCAACCACTGTCATCATCAGCATCATACTGATATGAAGACATTGTATATTGCGTTTTTGTATTGAACATTTTAGTTTCCTTATTTTGACATATTCGAAATGTCAGTCGCTTGTTCTTTATTGATAATAGGAACAGCGTTTGACTTGTGCATTGTTGCGATACCTTTAATCAAAGTGCCTGTGTATTGAGGCGTTTCTCTGACTGCCGCTACTCCACCAATGTTGTTACTGCATGATGGATAGTCTGGCGTTTCCCTTACAAAGATATCTCGCTTTGGTTTGTATTCAACAAACTCTCGCTTTTTAGGTTTTTTGTCAGGGTCAATGCCCATCGACTTCAAGAATTTAGCGTGTTCTGCTTCACGTTGTTGCCAACCAGGTTTACGTTTCTGCTTTCGCTTTTTCGTATTGGTTGTCGAATAATATATTGGCATCATGCCCATGCTAATCTCCTCGATTTGTAACCCAACCAGCATCTTCTTCAGCATCATCTTCAGTATTATATTCGATGCCTTTGCTCTCAAGTAGCAGGTCTAACTTCGCTTCAATTACAGCCATCTTTTCAAGAACATCTTCAAGTGATGCTTTCACATTACCTTTCTGAACATTTGATTTCCAGAATGGTGCTTCAGATTGTTTCTGTGTTACTTTCATGGTGCAAGTCCTAATTTAGAGAAGTTATCTTTAATGACATCTAATCTAAACAAATAGTTCATGGAATTTGAACCTGGGTCACCACCACAGACAATACGGAAGTATTTTTCTTCTCTAATCATCTTTTTCAATAAGGATGTTTTGATGACGTATAAACGCTGTTTACCGTCGGGTTCATGTACTTTATACAAATACAGGTCTGCTTGTGAAGTTTCGATACCAGAGGGTTTACCTCGACATTCGAATTCAACACCAACATTACCTGTGCGTTGACAAGAGAAGTCTTCTTTCACTTCGATAGTGATTTCCCGACCTTCTCTTGTCTGCATCAAGAGGTCATACTTATTATCGTCATTATCACCAAGAAATTTCATTTCCGCTTTCTCGACCAAAAAACTAGCAACATCACGTTCTGTTTTCTGAGCGATTGGCAGGTCTTTGTTAAAGTCGTAATTTGGAGAATAACTCATAATAAATCCTCAAGAGAGAATGGGACGCCGAAGCGCCCCATATGCCATTTCAACTAAGTCTTAGGAGAAGTCTGCGCCAGCACTAAATGCCGCGGCAATCATCGCCTTTGAAGGTGTACCAATACGATACGATACTTCAGTTGACCCAGTTACACGATTTGCATAGACACAGTAGCCTTCGCTACGCAGGTCATAAATGCGCTTACTTACATTTGCAACAGGCATGTTGAAACGCTTTGCCGCTTGTCGTGCAGTGAATGTATCACCACTTGTCAATGCGTTAAGAATTTTAGTTGCCTGTGGAGTTTTTACAAAACGTCCGTTTTTTGCTCTAGTCATATATTTTCTCACTCTTATAATGATTGCTTCAAGTCACTGTCATCAAGGTGCAATCGTTACCTCAATTATGTAAACCATTATACATCATGTATTTCATAATGTCAAGGGTTAATTTGGATTATTTTCGACCCAGATATTTGGGTACTTTTGCCTCTTTGCTTGCAAGCCACTCGTTAAACATTTTTTTAATCTTATTAAACATTGCTTACTCCAACAAGTTATATGGCCTGCCCGGCAGGACTTGAACCTGCAACCTACGGTTTAGAAGACCGTTGTTCTATCCAGTTGAACTACGGGCAGAAATTGTTGCTACAGTGTTACGCTGTAACGTAATTATATATTTCTTTCCAGTTGTTCACTCGATTTACATTCTCAGTACAGCCAGCATTAAACATGTGACCCATGAGAAAGGCGTTCAAACCAAATTTATGCCCACATAGAGCATTCTCGTATTTGTCTTCAACCCAGATACATTCTGTATCTTTGTACAACTCAAGAACTTCGTCTTTATCAGCACCAGTGTCTAGGTAGATAAACTTCTCAAACACACTGTCGCCAAACAGTTCACGCAAGTTCTTTGTACGCAAATGTTGTGCATAAACGTCATCACTCAAACTTGTGATACAGTGAAATATGTACCCTTGTTCTTCGTGGAGTTTTTTGATGTACTTGATTGCATCACGCAAAGGTGGCAACTTTCGAATCCAAGCACTCTCGTTAAACATGCGAATAAGACGCTTCATATCGCCTCGTGGCATATCATACTTAATTTCCATTTCGTAGACGTTTTCTACGACTACTTTATAACCGTGACGTTGCATCCAATAGTCGAATGCATATTCCCAGTCTAGTAAGACGCCATCTGCGTCTGTCAATATCACTTTATCTTTCTTCATAATTTACTTTCTCTTTATTTACTTGTATATACTAACAGGTGGTTGGAGAATTGTCAAGGGTTATTTTTCATCTTTTTTGGAGTTTTTTTGCTCTTCTTCGTGCTTCTTCTTTTTAAGTTCTACGAAGCCTTCAAGCCTATCGCCCATTTCATCGGCGCTGAACCAAATGTCTTTGTTGTTCAAGACACTATCAATTTCATCTTCTGTTAGCAAACCTTCATATTCAGTTTTCAGCATATCTTCAGACCACTTTCTGTCGAATGTAATGCTATCATACAGTTCGCCACCCTTGCCCGCCATGCGAGTTGAGTAGTTATGGAACATGAATGCGCTGTGGTCACTGATTTCAAAACTGTCTGCCGCCAAGAAGATTAGAGTTGCCGCAGACATACATGCACCTTCAACGGAACAGATGATATTACATTCTGCTTCTTTTAACACTCTCATAAACTGAACCGCAGTGAATAAATCACCACCATGAGAATTGATATGAATTTTGATAATATCATTCTCACCACATTGCCTGATTAATTCAAAGGCATCTGTGTAGTTCTCAGGACTTTGAATGTCGCCTGAAATATAGATTGAGTGAAGGGTTGCAAGTGCTTTACCAGAATACATAGGGCATGTATTGGCACCAAGAATACTTAATAGATTTTTATCCACTGTAGGTTTTGCCTTTTGATTAGAAGGAATACTCATTATGTATAATGTAGTGAAGTCATCATAATGTACTTGTCCGTGTCAGTTGGAATTAACCCTGCATGAGGATATTGCCAAGTGGGCGGAAATACGATGACGTTACCTTTCTGTGGTGTATTAGAAATACCCAACTGAGGAAACTCAGTTGCGCCATTATTATCATTTAAATAGATGATTGCAATCAGATACCTCTTCATAGAGTTAGCATCAGCAACATCAATATGGGTCTTAAATTGGTAATCAGAGTTCTTGTAATACTTCTTAATACGAAGTTGTTCAAACCCTTGAATACCAATATACTCAGATACGCCAACTTCTTCAAAATACTGAGAGAAGATATTCGAAAGACCAGAACAGATTTGTTCTGCTACCCCACCTAAACCTGATGTATTCAGATTAAGTTGTTCGAACTTATACAAATCTGTATCGTGATATTCGATATTCTTATTGTTCTCAAACTGACCAATCAGTGCATCACATGATGCTTCATCTAAGAATTGGTCGTATGTTTTGACGTAATCTTTAAGATGCATTAGACTGCAAAATGCTTGTTGAGGACTTCTAATTGGTCTTCATATGTCGCAATCTCATTGAGTTCTGCTTCAATAGAATCCATGATTGCTGGATGCTCACCAACGCCCACTGGGTTAGTTAGAAAAACTTCAACGTTCATCTTATGCTTTGCAATATGCGATTCCGCATGTGCAATCAACGCTTGTACCATTTGCTGTCTCATATAAACCTCCATTGTTTCATTAATATAATTGGTCGGAGATGCTGGATTCGAACCAACGACCCTCTGCTCCCAAAGCAGATGCGCTACCAGACTGCGCTAATCTCCGTTAAATAGACTACTCACTGGATACGCCCCTAGTATCTCCAATCGCTCCGCACGGACTTATTGACGATGCCGCTCTGGTTTGATTGAAACTAATTAACAGTGCTTTCAGGAGGCCTGCCCTCTACACGGACGCATCCAGAAAGTAGTCTAGTAATAGGTGATACTCACGCCCCCCGCCCCGGCTGAATATCTCTGTTTCGTCCTGCGTGTGGGATTACAACGAAACCTTACCTGATAGTGGTGGAGCAGAACGCTCTAAACGATGTATGACACCACTATCTTTCACAACTCAATTTATTTAGTACCCAACGTACTCATTTTTGAACATGTCGATAACATCATCATCAGACATCACACCAACCATATCGTTGGTATCCATCAAGAATGTATCATCTTCAAACTCGCCACCCATGTCTTGCTGACAAGAGTTGCACACTTGCATACCTTGTGCTTTCACAAGAACTGCTTCTTCATAACAATTTTCACATGTATCTAACATAATCATTCCTTTTTTCATTTTACTAGTGCAGTATAGCAGATGTTTTAGTGTCTGTCAAGGGTTAATTTGGACTAATTTGGTCTTTTTCATCCCGAAACATAGCGATATAGTCATCAGCAACACTAAACAGCATGTCATCAACTTGTTCCATTATACTGACTTTATACCCCGTTGTCAAGGCATTTTTATCAATTTTTGCCACCCATTCTAGGTCAACAAACGGGACTTTTGCTTTGAGACCATCACCAGCACTGGTGACATGAGGCAAGAGTTTGTTGCGAGACACGATTGCACAAGCATCAGTGTCAACGATAAGAAGATAGTCAAATGTGTCTGGAAGAGAACGTCCATCAGAAGACCCTAACGTGTTTGTGAGTTTAATTTCAGAAGTAGCATGACCCTTCTTAGGACCACCCTTTGCTGTTGTCAGAGAGTTAGTGCAAAACTTCGTTTCAATTCGTACATCACCGAACTGATGGTCTTGCCCAATATCATCAACCCAATCAATCTGTCCCTCTGACATTCGTGCGATTGCACTTTCAATCAATCGTGCTTTTAGAAATCTTAGTTGCCGTTCATTCAATTGAGAACCTAAATCATTAACCATTGCAAAGAACGCATTCCATTGTACTGTACTGCCCAGCCGTGTTGCCAAGGTTTCCATTTTGCCCACCACCCCATATTAATGTTAGTTGATAATAAATCCGCCGTTATTATTTTCAAAATATTTGTTTACAAGAACATCAAAACACTCAAATAGATATTCAGAAGAATAGAACATCCCAAGGTCAAGGTTCAAATCAGCATCGACAAAGTTCCAATTGACACCACCGCCTTGGTGGAGATTTTCAGGATTGTTTACTGCTTTATAAAACGCTTCAATTACATCGTTTTTAATCGCCGCACCGTTTTCTAAATGAGTAATGTTTGACATCTTGTATTCCTCTTTTCACTGTCTATACTAATAATATAATGCTTCTTGCTCTAAATGTCAAGGGTTATTTTGGTAAAATTTGGTATAAATCCCATTTATTTTTCTTTTTTCTGGGTGCTTATGAATCCACTGACCTGTTGATGGGTCAAAGTGTTTCTTAAAGAAGTTGTCCATCTTTCGATTACCAGTTTTGAAGTCTGGGTCAATCAACAGACACTTCTCATCAAACTCAGCATCAGACATGATACTATTGTTATCAATTTCGTATGCATATGCCGCAACACTCAATTGAATTCTTAGTCTGATTTGCTCTTCTTTTTCTGAACCCCAGGTCAATCAACCCTCCCTAATCAGTGTAACAACTAGGGACAGCACTTGCATCCCAAACCCATTGACGGTGAGTAGCGTCACCAACAACGACAACATCATCCTCTGCAACTTCAGACATAACACGGTCATCCATCCAGCGATGATAGTAAGCAGGCGAACCAAAGATTTGACGTGCCCGTTGATATTGGGATTCAGTCATACCTACATAGTGAACTACTCGCATATGAATCCTCCTTATCAATGCTACATCTGTAATGTAACACGGTCAGAGGATAATGTCAAGGGTTATTTTGGAGTATTTTCGAAAGAATATTTACACATGTAATATGCGTCAACAACATCAGAACATGGGTTGCCGTTTGGTTTGCAGTCAAGTATAGATGCTGGGTCAACGCCAGTCTCAGTTACAAAGCATTCATGCATTCGCTCTTTGGGGGCGTTGCCTTTGCCTGTCGCAAACTTTTTGATAGTTGTGGGGGCGGGTGTGTCGAATGGTATTCTGTGATTCCACAGTTTATGCTTGAGAAGACCCGTATTCTCAGCAATATGAAAGACTTGTCCTTTACTGCCCATAGAGTAACCCTCTATAGTGATAGACATGTCTGCATTTAACCCAACTGTTGCACCACCAGCAATAGTCAGTAATTCCATAACCCATTCAGATATGTTATTAAACCTCTGTTCTGGGAATGCAAAATCAGGATAAGGGTGTCCGATAATGTTACCGAACACCCCTTCAAATTTTTTAGTCTTAGTTAAATAATAAACCCGACAGTTGTTCCATGCGAATACTTCACCTTCGTGAACGCAAACCGCAGGGCTTGTCATACTATAGTCAATGCCAACGTGTATCATAAATAGTCCATATTGTGATTATATGAACTATTTATGCTTCATTCCCAGTCGTCCACTTCGTCCTTCTCTTCGGGTGCAATATAGTCAAATAGTGCTATATCGTCCCACTCTTCATCAGAAGCAGTAATTTCTTCTGAACAAAAAGGGCAGAATTCTGGTGTTAAATCGTTGGTCTCTTCCTCAAGATATCGTAAACTATACGATGAACCGCAGGCTTCGCATTTGAAGTCTACTACTTTTATTGTCATTATAGGCTGATTCCTTTAAATGTGTCTTTGTCAACATCTTGTTTTACCCCCCCAATCACATACGATGAAATTTCTGTCTCTTGAGGCGCAACCTGTACTGACGACCCACTAATCCATTTCTGTGTCCAAGGGAGTGGATTTGCTTGTGACGTTTTATAGGGTGATTGCAATCCCACACTCTGCATACGTCTTGCGCCAATCCATTCAATGTAATCAGACAGAAGTTCTTTGTTCAGACCAATCATTGACCCATCTTTAAACAAATATTCTGCCCACTCTTTCTCTTGCTGTACTGCATCAGTAAACATTTTGATGCATTCTTCTTCAGTTTCTTTTACAATCTTTTCGAAATCAGGGTCATCTTTGATAATGTTCTTCAAAATCTGTTGGGTTGATGCCAAGTGCAAGTTCTCATCTCTTGCGATAAACTTGATAATCTTCGCATTACCTTCCATCTTCTTCAGTTCTGCAAATGCCCATGAACACGCAAAAGACACATAGAAACGAACACCTTCAAGGATGTTCACACTCATCATAGACAAGTATAGTGCTTTTTTGAGTTCATACAGATTTACTTCTACTTTCTTACCATTTACTGTGTGGGTACCTTCGCCAAGCAATTGATACCACATAGACCCATCAATTAGACCATCATAATACTTCGAAATGTCTTCTGCACAATCTGCAATCTCTTTGATACTTGTAATCTCATCAAAGACTTTGCTTGGGTTGCTATAAACATTACGAATAATATGTGTGTAACTACGACTATGTATAGTCTCTGAAAATGACCATGTTTCAATCCATGTTTCAAGTTCTGGAATAGATACAACAGGCAGAAACGCCATGTTGGGTGAACGTCCTTGCACACTATCTAGCAGAATTTGTCTTTTCAGATTTGACGTAAAAATATGTCGCTCATGGTCAGTCAAGTCAGCAAAATCTTTACGGTCTTTGCCCAAATCAACCTCATCTGGTCGCCAGAAGAAACCGAGTTGCTTGTCTGTCAACTTCTCAAACTGTGGGTACTTAACTTGGTCGTATCGTGCAACATCAACACCTTCATCAAAGAACATAGTCTTTTCCAAGTGACTTTTCTTGTTCTCTGTATTAAATACTGAATAACTCATTTTTTTCTCTTTTCCTTATATTGTGCAACTATCGCAGTTTTCTTCGTCTTCAATCTCATCAAGTTCTACGGTCTTATCTTCTTTAAATTCAACTTCACCTTGACCATCAAAGGTGTTGTTGTAGTAGAGTTGTTTGTGACCATACTTGTAGCAAGTCAATAGGTCAGTCAGCAATGCAGACATTGGCACCTTCTCATCTTCATAGTTCACTGGGTTGTATGAAGTATTGACTGAGATACCTTGGTCAATGTATTTCTGCAAGATTGCAGTTAGTTTGATATACCCCTCAGGTGTTTTCTGGTCCCATAGCAAATCGTACTTCTTCTTCAGATGGTGAATGCCAGGTACAACCTGCTTCATAATACCATCTTTAGATTGCTTCTCTGATACTAACGCACGAGGCGGTTCGATACCATTTGTTGAATTACTGATTTGTGCAGAAGTTTCTGCTGGCATCAACGCCATCAATGTGGAGTTACGAATACCATGTTCTTTCAGTTCTTCACGCAATCCTGCCCAGTCTACTTTATCAACGTGCGGAATCAAATCATCAACATCTTTCTTGTAAGTATCAACTGGAAGTATACCATTAGCATATTTCGTTTGATTTGTCAAGGGGATTTTACCCTTTTCTTTTGCTAAATCAACAGATGCTTTGATAAGGTAGTATGACCAATGTTGCGCCCATTCGTCAACAAGTTCAAACGCACTCTCATCGTATTTGACACCATTCTTCGCAAGAAAGTATGCAAAGTTAATGATACCAACACCCAACGGGCGTCTGTTCATTGTGCTAATCTCTGCCGCTCTGACAGGATAGTTCTGATAGTCAAGCAATGCATCTAGCGCACGAATTGCAATTTCACATGTCTTTTCCATCTGTTCTGGTTTAGTGAATGCACCCCAATTGATAGCAGACAACGTGCAAAGTGAAATCTCGCCATTCTCATCAGCAATATCATCAAGCGGATTTGTTGGTAGATTAATCTCACAACATAAGTTTGATTGCTTGATTGGTGCTTGCTTCTCATCAAATGAACTGTGATTGTTAGCGTTATCTACGTTCATAATGTAGATACGACCAGTGTCTTTACGTTCTGTAATCAGTGCAGAGAAATACTCTTGTGCGGGTATAGTTTTCTTTGTGACTGTACGAGAACGTTCATACTTCTCATACAACTCTTCAAACTTATCTTGGTCAGCAAAGAATGCATCATACAAGTCAGGTACTTCGTCTGGTGAGAATAGAGTAATGTTACCACCAGTAATCAAGCGAGTGTACATCAACTTATTCAACTGAAACGCATAATCCATCTGACGAACACGGTTGTTCTCTGTACCTTTATTGTTCTTCAATACAACGAGGTCTTCAAACTCTAAGTGCCACCCTGGAAGATAGACTGTTGCCGCACCACCACGAACACCACCTTGTGAACATGATTTTACAGATGCTTGAAACAACTTCAAAAACGGAATCAAACCTGTGTGCATCGCATCGCCATTGCGAATGGGTTGACCCAACGCACGAATACGACCAGCATTGATACCAATACCTGCTTTCTGTGAAATGTAGTTGACGATAGATGAAGAAGTCGCATTGATTGACTTCAGACTGTCATCACTCTCAATCAGAACACAAGAAGAGAACTGTCGTGTTGGTGTGCGTAGACCCGCCATAATCGGCGTTGGCAGTGACAACTTGAATGTCGATACTGCATCATAGAAATCTTTAACCCAACGCATACGGTCTTTCGTGTATGAAGAGAACAGTGTTGCACCAATCATCATGTACATGATTTGAGGTGTTTCATAGTATTGCTTTGTGATGCGGTTCTGAACCAAGTATTTCCCACGCATCTGCTCCATTGCAACATATGTAAACTCATCATCACGTTCATGCTTAATGTAAGCACCAAGTTCGTTCAACTCATCTTCAGTGTACAGAGTAAGGATTTCTGCATCGTATTTGTTAAGTTCAACGTTTGTTTTGATTGTCGAAAGGAAGTCATTAGGTTCGAATTGACCATAGACTTCTTTACGCAATGTGTAATTGATTAAACGACCAGCAACCGTTTGGTAGTTAGGTGTTTCTTCAGTAATCAAATCAGCGGCGGCTTTGATTAGTGTCTCTTGTATTTCTGTAGTCTTCATACCTTCAAAAAACTGAATATGAGATTTGATTTCAATCTCAGAAGGAGACACATTTGCAATATTATTACACGCCCACATAACCACTTTGTGAAACTTATTCAAGTCGAGAGGTACCCTTGCACCATCTCTTTTCTCTACCATAATCGTTTGGTTCATTTCCATATATTCCTTTTTACACTTTCTTCCAACTAACGAGTTTATGTTGTGCCGACAGATTTGAGTACGAGTTCTTCTGTATAATCTTCATAAGTTGGGTTGAAGATGCACCAGCAAGTACCATGTCATTAATGTCTTTCTCTTTCACTACGTCTGGAAAGAAACAAACACTGAATCCCATATCAATGACTTTTTTCAGTCTGTTGACGATTTCTTTATTTCTTGGTTCATTGTCGAATACAATGATGGTATTGTCTTTATCAAATAGTTCAAAGGGAATATCTGCCCCACCCATTGCGAGACTGTTTTCTAAAAACAGACTATCAATAGGACCTTCTACTATTAATGTTTGTTGGGACTTATCCCAGGAATCCAGACCATAAATCTTAGGCGTATCTTCATCAAATCTGACAGTGATGTAACGCATCTTATTATTGGCATCTAGGCTCCTACCTTGGGCGGCGAATAATTTGCCTTGTTGGTCATAGTACGGAATGACAATACGTTCTTCGTTCTCAGGCAGTGTTGAATATCTATCTGAGATTGAAGTGACCCACTTCTTAAAGTTTTCTGTATAGAATAGTCTTTTATATTTTGACTGTGGTATTTTTCTCGACTTGAGATACACAACCGCTTTATGGTCGGTTGGTAATATATCTATACGGCAAAGACCCTCTATATCACTAGATTTAGTGTTTTTCTTGGAAAACTTTGGTGCCGAAAAGTCAAATAAGTTTTGTGGAGTTTTCTTGGATACACGCCCATGACCAGTATTACCTTCTGAATACTTCTCTAACGTGTATTGCTTGTAGAGTGTTGCATCAAGAGATTTGACGAAATTACCAAGAGACATTGAAGCACCACAATTGTGGCATCGGAAATACAATGCATTCTTTCTTTCGTAGATATAACCACGTGCCTTCGTTTTGCTTGCTGTACTATCACCACAGATAGGACATCTGAAGTTGTAAAGATTTTGCTCTTTACGAGTGAACTTGTCTAGTCTTGGACTGATTAGTCCAACATATTTGTGGTCAACGAATGCCGTCATAATGTACTCTCATGCAATAAAAAAGGTGCCATACTCATAAATGTAAGTATAGCACCATTTTGGTCAATTGTCAAGTATTATTTGGTTTTCTTGACGATTTCTTTAAACAGTTTATTAGTCTCTTCTACATCTTGTTTAATCATTCTAACATCATCTATGGCGTTTGTCAAGTCTTTTTTTGCTTTTCCTGTGATTAGACCAATCGTCATAATCACCCTTAACGCCCAGAACCACCAAACCAAGCATATGAATGCGGCGATGCCTAAAGCACACCAATAGATTTTATCGAAACTAACTACATCATAACTTAGCGCAACATGGGCGCCAGCGACATATATTATGGGGGAGATACAACCAAAGACAATCCACCGACTACTCTGATGTATTATCTTTTCTAATTTATCTGTATTTTGTGACATGACGGGTTACATGTTTCCTATGTTGGAGAACTAAAACCCACCTCTCATTGCCATTGCTACTATAACAGAAATTGCCGCGGCAACTATTGTAGCAGTTGACGCAAAGATAGATTTAGTCATTGATTGTTGAGAACTGTGAATGGTTTCAGATATTTCGACTAACTTTTCTTCTACTTTAGATAGTCGCCCTTCTAGTGCTTCGTAACGTAAAGCACACATATCTACATGAACTTCAAGATTTTCTTTTTCTAGTTTCGTTGATTTTGCTAATGCCATTTTATTATCCTAAATTGATTTTCAAACTATCGCTTGCCGTATCTTAGATACATCATAGCGCCTGAACTTTCGTCTTGCAAAATCACTGCATTCTTTGGGTTCTTCAAACCGTAAGTACGAATGTCTTCTGCATTTGGTGCTTCTCCAACATAATCAAACCACTTAGCGTACTTTTTCTTACCTAGTCTCGCTTTCATAAAAGTTGATGTTGGTACTTTAAATACTCTATTGCCCGCAAATTCAAGCGGCTTGTCTACCATTGCAACGTCACTTGTAGTTGTTGCGGCAGACATATCTTCTTTAAGATAATCTTCTTTGGCAACAAATTCAACATAATTCATCTTGAATTCATTACTATTTATAAGTTTGTTAAGTTCCTCATGCAATTCTTTTCTATTTAAATCGGTGTCACGGTCTTCTTTTAGAAGATAAAGTGCCGCCGCAAATGACATGAGTTTTGATTTACCGCCCGGGAGTTTCGACATAATCAGTTTAATATTTCTGACCATTACATGAAATGTAGTAAACGCATTCTTCTCTTTCTGAGATTTTAACGTGCTACGCTTACGCAATGACTTACCATTTTCGTCAATGATGCCCATCTCATACGCTTCCCACTCATCGAAAGGTTGAGATATCATCTTAACGAATTGATACGCTATAACTGCGTCAAACACTCCAGTAATTGCCATTTTTATAACTCTCTTAGTTTTTCTGCTATATCAGCATTGATTGTAATGTTACTTTCTAAAATATCCATACCATGAATACCTCTAACTGTTTTCGGCATAAAAGCAAGATACACTAAAAACGTCTTCACAATGTCCCACTGATAACTAGGCATCTTTGCAAATAGTATTCTTACTGCGCCCTCAATACCAAAGACATTTGTTAATACAATAATATGGTTTAGTACCAAACGCTCTTTAATCTCACCAGTGCTTTGATACCTGTTCAATAGTCTTCTAATGTATTTAACATGTTTCCAGTCAGTATCAAAAGCATTTACGCCTTCAAGTTCCATGTCGGGACTGTCATATTGTTGCATAGCATAAAGAAGAATATTCTTCTCATTCAAATTATATATTTTCATCAGTTATCCGATTAGTAATCAGTGTCTTCTTCATAGTTAATAATATCAAACGAACATGCAACTTGAGCATTAGTATCAACGCTATACCCAATTACTCTTACATCAATATCCGCTGTTGCTGGTAACGCAAGAGGAATTGCAAATTCGTATGAATACTGCCCTCTAAATACATTACCAATATGTTGTATTCGAAATGTATCAGTTTCACTATTGCGAATGTACATTTCAATCTTCATGTCTTTATCTGCCGAAGCAGATGCTTCTATGCTCTGTAGTAGACCAGTGTGATTTCTGGGTATAGTGTAAGTCGCCATCAATGTCTGACCTTTACCTTCACTAATTTTTAGAACTTCTACAGCACCCCTAGTAACTGAAATATCGCCAGCATTTACATCAGAACCCTCTACATACGCACGATTAACACGTTTGAATAGTACAGTGCTTGAAGCGCCTACTACAATAGTTTCTGAAACCTCATCCCAGTTACCATCTAAACCAAATATAGTAATAGATTTACCTGCATCAGAAGCACCAGTAACAGTAAGTGGAGTTGAGATATCTGACCACCCAAAAGAACCCCACGGGTACACACCCGTGCCATCCCAAATAGTTTGGGCTGAACCATTAAGAATTCCTGTTCTTCCACCGAACTTATGCACAGAACTAACTTTGTGCATACGCCCAAGTGCAATCATATTCTTCTCAGATGAAAGGTAACCTCTTGGCATCTACTTACTTCTTTTTCTTCTTTTTAAATGGTGATGCTACTTTCTTTACTGCTTCACCAGCCTCTTTGGCGGCTTCAGTAGCAACATCTACAGTTTCTTTAACTGGTGTGGTTGTACCCTTACCACCAATCAACTTAATCTTTTCATCAAGACCTTTGTGAGATACAAGCAATTCACCCTTTGGTGTCTTCCAGCCTTGTGCTGTTGCAATTGCATCTTTTGTTGGTGCTTTCGCCCATCTTGGTAGTGACATAGTTTTCTCCTTATTTAAAACCTAGTTTCTTTAATTTTGAAATGGTTGCTGAAGTGCTTGTGTGATGCACACCAATACCACCCTTTGCTTCCCATTCTCTAATGTTCTTTATATAGTCATCAATGAGAATATTAGGCTGTCCATTCTCGACTGCCCACTTCTGTTTGTCTTCTCTTGGGACTAGTAGAATTCCTTTTGGCTTTGTTAGATACTTTGCAACCCATTTTTTCTTTTCTGGTTTGCTTGTGGGCATCCTCTTGCTTGGTGTAGACAGAATGTACGGGTTGTACTTTCCGATGAACTTCCAGAGGGCGAGACCATCTGACATAGGTTTGAGATTGAACCAGAATTTGTCTACTCCTTTTAGAACGTCCCACTTTTTATCTTTTTCGTTGTGCTGTCCCTTCTCATTAAACTTCTGAGGGAATCCAGCATCTTCTAACGCTTTGTTAGCACCACCAATGAAATCGACTAATACCATATCCATATCGCAATAGATTTGAGGCAATGTATCATCTTTTGGTTTTGCCTCTAGCAAAAAGTCTTTAATCTTTTTCACGGTCATGTTCCTATTCTTTAGATGCGCCAGGGTTCTTAATGTAGTCTCTCATACTATTTAGCGAGTTCGCAGAGACAGCCATTTTGTTTGTCCACCATGTAGGCAAATCGTCTTCAGGACCGACTGCTTGAAGTGCAGTCATAATGTCTTGTGCATCTTCCATGATTGTTTTACATTTGCGAATTGCAGAAGCAACATCAGTATGCCCATCTTCAGCAAGGTCGGGGTTGATTGTTACTGCACCCTTCTTCTTACCTTCTTCAACTTCAGGCTTCTCATGGGTGTATCCCATGTCCTTGTATTTGAGATGGTCTGCCATCGTCTTCGCTTTGTAACCTTTACCCGTTTTCGGGTCGTACATCATGTGAGGTTCAAATTCGTCTTCTTCTTTCGCTTCAACTTTGCGGGCTTTGTCTAATGCTCTGCCAGCAATCGCACGATTAGGGAATCCTTTTGTAACCTTCTTAAATGCATTGGCACCTTTGGGTTTCTGGACTGCACCAATAGAAAGGTCAGCATCTTCTTCAAGAGGCTGTTCTTGTGGTGCTTCAGTAGGTTGTTCAACTTGCGCTTGCTCTACTGCCTTTTCTCTTTCAGCATTTTTGATTTGAGCATATGCATCTGCAACACTCTTTATCTGCTTTAGATGGTCTGGGTTTGACATAATATTTTATCCTATTGAATGTACATATTGAGTTCGTAGAACTTATTATCTAAGTTTGCAATCTGAACCTGCAACGCTTTACGCTGTTCTTTGCCGTTCTTCGTCAACTTAATAGAATAAGAGTTTGTCTTGCCTTTTGAAGGTTTCTTTGGACCCATTGCAACCTTCTGGTCGTAATCGTCTGCGTCTACTTCGTAACCTTTTTTCATTGCGACTTCTACTGCATGTTGAATTGCAGAAGAAAATGACTTGTGCTTTATTGTATAGTTGGACTTAACGTAACCGTACTCTTGCAAGTCTTCTTCTTTGAGTGGATAACCAATCAACTTATCAGCCGCTTTTTGACCAGCAGGCTTCTTCAACTTAACAACCTTTAAAGTCTTTTTGTCTTTGATTGACATTGGAGGACGTTCTGCACTAACGATAGAAGACTTTGCGCCTTTCTCATCAGATGCCATTGAGACAACCTTATCACCGTCAGCGGTGTCGATAACAACATGAGTAATTTTCAGTGCTTCATCGAGGTCTTCTTCAGCAATCACTTCTTCAGTCTTAATATCAGTTTTGATTGTTACTGGATACTCTTTATCACCAAATTTGAATTTCTTCTTGCCTGCTTTTTTAGCGGCAGCCGCGGCAACAACAAAGTCGCCTGCGTCTTCATCAGTAATTTCTTCAGGAAGTTCGATATCTTCATACATTTTTGATGCACGAATATTGACCTTGAACATCTTTGATGCAGTCTTAACACCAAGATTATTTGCAACCATCATAATGATGAGGTCTCTTGGTTCAGTGTCTAGGTCATTTACGAATTTGACAAGTTCTTTTGTCTGATTTGATTTCATCATATCAGCCGCTTTGAGCATATCTTTCTTGTCAATTCCACCATGCTTCTTAGCATATGCAGTCAGTTCTTTTGCGACCAACTGAATGCTTTCATTCATGGAACATGCACCTTCTTCATGCATCTTACCACATGCTTCACACATGACTTTCTTTTCCATAATATTTTGCGCTGTTTCAGCAAGTGCTTTTGTCAGCGGGTCTCTGAATAGTGACATCTTAGTTCTCCTTAATTTCGATTTTTAAATCTGTTTTGCCTTTAATAATACGATGATACTCAAGTGCTTCGATGGTAATTTCATCTCCCACATTCAGATGAAACGGCAATTCATTGTCTCTTTGAAATTGCCAACCATCACCCTCAAGTATCGTAACTGTTCTATCTTTCTTATCTCTATGCCATACTAACTCTTCAGATAGTACGTCTTTAGAGAAAACTCTAGTGTTACCTTGGTCTGCGTATGGGTTTACCAAAAGTAGTCTCCCCCACCCTCAAGACCAAGTTCTTTCGCATACATCGGCAATCGACATGCCCAGTAACCCGGAGTAGTTCTATCTTTCTTCGTATCACATTGATGACGTGCCGCAAAACTCTTAGCGGCGTCTTTGTCGTTAATCTTTGCTTTAAGACCAGAAGTGTCACCAAACGAAACTTTGATTACATTGCCCTTATCATTCTTAACGTACACATAGAACTTCTTAGAACCACCACGCTTGGGTTTGCCTAGTTCTACGTCTTTTTCTTCATCAATCCAATTTTCAACAAGGGGAATATCAAGCGGTACGAATTCACCATCATAACGCTCCCATTCACCAATATTAGTTTGCTCTAGTAAGTATTTATCCGTACCGTCAACTTGAGCATCAAGTTCTCTTGCAGTCTCAAAAATCTGATAATACATATCTGAATGAGGTCTGTAGATTTCGTGCAGTGACAGGTTGTTATCTTTAGCATAGAAGATTGCTTCTGTCGCAAGAATTTTCCTTGCAGTTTTTGCAAGAATTTTAGCGTCTAGTTTAGAACCTGCATACCTAATAACTTCACCTGCATAGAAGTCTAACCCATGTCTCCCTGGCTTTTCTTTTTCCATTTTATCAACATAACGTAGAAGACCCTGTGCCGCTTTTTCATACTTATTCTTGGCAAAGTATTTGGCGATAAGTTCTTTCAGCCATCGTGGAGTTGCTTCTTCTAGTTCACCTGGGGTTGCTTTCTTATATGCTTTTACAAGTTCATCACTGCCATACCCATAGGATTCTCTGTAGTAAGCATCTTGTCTTACTTTCAGGTTATCATCTTTTGCTTGAAGTTTACCTGGGTCGTATGCTCTTTGACGATACTCACCACGAACTTCTGCATCAGTCACACGTTCAATGTACTCAATATCATCCATTCTTTTAAGTGTCATACGAATAGCAGAACGTACTTTTGACACGCTAACTGAATACAAATAAAACTCAGGGAAACCTTTAATCTTTACTGCGTAAGGAACGAAACGTACTTGAACATCTTTGTATGGGTCTTCGTCACCCATGTCTGGCAAGTCATTTGATGTGACTTCAGCAATGTGTGCTTCACGAATAGTTTTGACAGTCTTCTTATTTACATCTTCAACTTCTTCGCCACGAACTTTTGCGGCAAGGTCTGCGTCTGCTTTACCCCATGTACCTTTACCTTTAGTCACAAAAGAATTAACTCTTGCAAACGCCCATTGTTGTGCAGTAGCACCAGGGCGG
>Ga0206682_10001315_pt1 | contig 24678 bp, 21 predicted proteins | sample M240m12015metaG_FD_155444 | JGI IMG/M metagenome (GOLD analysis project Ga0206682, IMG submission 155444) | Ammonia-oxidizing marine archaeal communities from Monterey Bay, California, United States - M2 40m 12015 | ecosystem: Environmental > Aquatic > Marine > Intertidal zone | place: USA...
CAAGGAGAAACTCATCAATTTCTTCTGCCAATCGAACTCGACAGGTCTCTTTTTCGAGGCACTTGTTTTCAGAGACAAACCATTCGCTCATCAAATGCCATGAATCGATTTCCAGCATATCTGCCATCTCATCCACATACGCCTGGAGTTGCAGGTAATGTTCTGATTTACGTCGTCGGTGCCATCCCATTTCCTTTGGCGGAAAAACTTGGTTTCCAAGTCCGGGAAGAATTCCTTCTGTGAGGTCGTTGTTGAGCAGCGTAAGGCACGGGATTTCTCCTGCCACGAGCAAGTGTTCCTCACCGTCTTTGCTGATTGCCTCGACAGGTGTGAGTTCAACTGGGCCTGAGATTCCATCGAGCCAACCTCGGTCTTCGAACACAGGGGAGCCAACCGTGCATCGGTAGCCCGCCATTTCCAACAGTTTCTGGATTGTTGCAATGTTTTCCACATAGCCCTTGTTCCTCGTGTGGGCTTCTGGGTAAAGGTGAACCCACTTACAATCGCCATAATTCCGCTTGATGTGCGAACCCATAAGATTGGAAATTTCATCCATGTCCTGTGGGGCGATGTTGTTGAATCCTGCGGGGAAGTGGTTTGCATCGACCACGGCAATCTTCCATCCAGCATCCCGGACATCAACGCTCCCATAGAATGGAATTGGGACCTCGGATCGCTTCAGTTCCATCCATTCGGAAATGCGTTGGCGATTTGCTTCCAACATTGGCGTCAAATCATGCAATGAACTCATCCAATCACCTCATCAAGCAGTGCAATTGCACTTTTCTTTGGTCGTGTGGCGCCTCTGTCCAATATATGAATTGCTTCAAACAATCCGATGCCGATGGCTAGTTCAGGTTGACCCTTGAACGCTTTCGCAAGCCTCGGATACCGCTTTAGAACTTCATCCCCACGTGGGCGTAACTCTTCGATGAGGGTCGTGATCAGTCCCGGCGATGTGGCTCTTCCAGCGGGTAGTTTTGGACGACGCACGATCTCTGGTGGAAGTTGTGTCAAATCAGCTGCCGCCCTCAACGCCGCCTTTTCTTCGAGGGATGCGGGCAGGCGCCAGTCCATTGGTAGGTTGTTGGTGGCTTTCCTATGTGCGCTGCCAAGGAAGGGGACGCGTACTTCGAGGGAGTGAGCCATCGAATGACGGTCAACCAACCTCAGTTGAAAATTGGTGAGTTGACCATGTTCAAGTTCGAAATTGAGGAACGATTCGAGAGAGTCCGTATGGGCGGATCCGCTGTGATCGTTGGTGTACCATGCATCACCGATGGGTAGGTTGCCCTGTTCGATTTGGCGCGCCATCGGATGGTCCATCGACGCAAGCCGAGCATCGATCAAACGGGCGTGTTGGCCGAGGTCCCGGTACCTTGGATAGCCCGCATGCAATTCATCAGCACCTTGGCCACACAAGCCGACGGTCACTTTTTCTGCCATCTTTTGGAACAGAGGTTGGAAAAACAACACCGTGACATCGAAGTCTTCGCCGTGCCAGGTGAGATCCGGAAGTCGTTTGTCGAACGAATCGGCTTCCAAAATGTGTTGATGGTGCTTGAGGTCCAATGATGAGGCAACGGTTTCTGCGGCAATCCAATCTGGGTTGTCTTCACTTTCAGCTACGGTCCAGCATTCAGGCACTGGCTGACCTGCGCGCTGAGCAGCTTCGTGAGCGACGGCTGCAACAAGGGAGGAATCAAGGCCGCCTGAGAGGACGATACCCATTGGGACTTCACCCATCAGTCGCTGGCTCACACCATCAACAAATGATTCCAAGAGGTGGCCTGCCTGGGTGGATGGATCCCATGAAGATTCAGGGCTGAGGGCTTGACGTTCCACATTTGCTTTGTCAATCATGGTCGGTTTGCCATTCTCCATTGACCATACCTCGACGGTTCCTGCACGGACTTGGTGCACGCCCTTGAGCAGGGTTGTACCGTCAAGTGGGTACTCCCAAGCCAGTCGGGCAATCAACGCAGCTTCGTCAAAAGTGGGCGTGTGACCTTCATGAGCGCGAAGGGCTTTTGCTTCGCTTGCAAATAACAAACTCCCATCGACGTGCGTTCGAACGAGCGGCTTGATGCCAAGCGGGTCTCGTGCAAGCAAAAGGCGCTGTTCTTTAGGATCCCAGAGGCAAAATGCGTACATGCCGTCGAGTTGGTTGATCCACGCTGCATGTTGACGAGCCGAAAGCGAGCCCGTTGTTTGTTGCTGCTTTGCTTTGCTGTACAACGCCATGATGGCTTCAGAATCCACATTGCTGGTCCACGGATATGTGTTGTTACGATGGCGGAGTTCGTTGTGATTGTAGATCTCTCCATTAGCGACGAGAATTTCCCCAGCAGGTCCGTAGATTGGTTGATCACCGCCAGCACGGTCAACAATGGCCAAGCGGGTGTGGCCAAGTGCGAGTGTTTCGTCTGTCCACGCATCTTGGCCATCAGGGCCTCGGTGGATTTGAAGTGCGTTCATGGCGTGAATGACATTGATGTCTGGTTGCCCAAACATGCCTGAAATACCGCACATAAGTATGGCTCGAAGGCCCGCCCTTCTTCAACCCATGCAGGTTGGAATCACTCACCAAACAGGGTATCGCACCATGACAACTGCCATGAGGATAATGGCCAAGGAAAAGCCAACGAAGTAGGTGATTTGTGGGGGTTCTGAAGAGTTTGTCTCGTCGCTCATTGACGTCACCAAACTCTTCCACGCGACACCATCATTTGAACATATTGAGGGCTGTGGTTCGTTTCAAGCCATAATCTGTAGGAAGGGTTCGAGCACCAACAGCAGGCCAAGAGGAATCAACGTCATGGTCGCATTGTCGTCAATGTAGCGCAGTCTTGGCCATTCAGCGGCCACGCATAGGGGGCCAAAGACAACCGCAAGCCAGAGTGGTGTTGCAAAAAAGTGCCAACAGGCGACCCATATCAGTGCTATGAACACGCATGAATAGAGAATCACGTTCTTCGTCTCCGTTCCGCGCCGCCTTAATTCGCCCATAAACGGGTCGCCAAACGACAGGGAAAGGATCAGTGGCCATGCGTAGGCTTCGGTTGGCACCAGCAAAAACACCATGCCGACGCCAAAAGCACCCCATGCGAGGGCGGACACTTGCTTTGCCTCATACGATCGTTGCCCAAAGATTGTGAAGCCCATTTTTAGACGAATTGCTTCTGCTGCAAGGATGGCGAGGATGATGAGGGAGACAACTTGAGGGACATCGGCACCAACAAGGTCGGCCAAGTCTTGGCCCCATTCAAAAAAAACAAAGGGGACTGCAGCCATTCCGATATGTATGCCGCGGCGGAATAAGTGGCCGCTCATGCCGCCAACAGAGAGGTCAACAGGGTTGGTTAACTCGACATGTTCACTCACTCTTGTTCGCCCCAATGGACTGTATCACATCGTCAAGCGACATATAACCTGATGCCAATTTTTCGAGGAAATCGTCCAGTTGTGGCGATTCGAGTATTTTCCGCTCGTGGTGCGCAAGCAATCGCTCTCGCCATCGTGCTCGCTCCGAGCGGCCCGATGAGGCCAGTTCAAGCAAGACCGTTGAGGCTTCTTCGATTCCAGTTCCATGAAGTGCTGAGGTCAACATGACAGGAGGTGGTGTTCCTGTTCCCAACTCATAGGATTCTCTGAGTTCATCAGCATGACGATTTGCACCGGGCAGGTCGCATTTGTTGACAATGACGGCATCGGCGAGTTCGAGCAGGCCTGCCTTTTCTGCTTGGACGCCGTCGCCACGGGCTGGCCCTTCAACCACCAAGATTCTGTCAGCAATCGCCGCGCATCGAACTTCAGCTTGCCCAGCCCCAACAGTCTCGATGACCACTCGATCCCACCCCAATGTCAACAAAAATTCGGTCATGTCGGCAACGATGAGCGGGACGCTTCCTGATGCTTTTCGTGTGGCAATTGAGCGAAGGTAGACGTTGTGTTTGAGGGTCGGATGGTCAACGATTGTCATCCGGACTCTGTCGCCGAGCAATGCACCACCAGAGCGCGGTGATGATGGGTCGACAGCCAAAAGGGCCACTCGTAATCCAGAGCCGGCCCATTGCGTCAGCAAGCCGTCCAATAGGCAAGATTTTCCAACCCCAGGGGCGCCTGTGATGGCGAGTGATTGCCAGTGTTCGCTCGAAGGTTGGTGTTCGCCGGTGATGGTTTTGATTTCATCAAGGGTGATGCTCCTGTTTTCGAGGGCCGTTAAGGTGCGTGCTAACGACCGACGGTCGCCTTGCATGGCTGCCTCAATCATTGCTTGCAATGCACTCACCTCATGCTTCAGAAGACCAGTGCCATTCACTTGATTGACCAACACCGGCATCATCCATTGCGTTTGATGCTTGTATGAATTCAAGAATTTCTGATGTGGGTGTGCCCGGGCCAAAGATGGCGCGAATCTTGCACTCAAAGAGGGCGTCACGATCGTCGTCAGGGATGATGCCGCCTCCGAAAACAATCACATCGTTGAGGCCTTCAGTCCTCAACAATTCACAGACCTTGGGGAACAGGTGACCATGGGCTCCCGAGAGTGAAGAGAGTCCAAGGAATCGAGCGTCTTCGTCTCGAACGGTGTCGACAATTTGTTGAGCGCTTCTTCTGAGGCCAGTGTAAATGACTTCGTGGCCAGCATCTCTGAGTGCTCGTGCCACCACTTTCGCGCCACGGTCGTGACCGTCGAGTCCGGGTTTCGCAACAACAACTCGCAACGGTTCGCCCATGAAGTGAGGATGAAACGCTTCCCTATCAACACACCCCTTTGAAAATGAGGCACTTCGCTTTATTTTCTGCTTTTAGTGAGATGGTGAAAAGTTCACTCCATAAGCAGTCTTTGAGTGGCAACGCATAAGGGCGGCTTTTCAGTCCGAGGGGTAGGGAAGCCTATGTCATCGACAGAGCAACGACTCCAAGATTTGCGAAATCGAAAGGCCCGCAGCGAGGCTGGCGGGGGGCAAGCAAGGGTTGATGCTCAGCACAACCGAGGCAAAATGACTGCACGTGAGCGCATGGAGATGTTGCTTGACGAGGGTTCCTTCCAAGAAATCGATGCACTCGTCGAACACCGCTGCCGAGACTTCAACATGGATTCCAATATCATTCCCGGTGACGGCGTTGTCACGGGTCACGGTACAATCAACGGCCGAGAAGTGTTCGCATTTGCTCAAGACTTCACGGTCTATGGCGGATCGCTCGGTGAGATGCACGGTCTGAAAATTTGCAAAGTGCTTGACATGGCGCTCAAAACAGGCCGCCCCGTGATCGGCATGAACGATTCTGGCGGTGCCCGAATCCAAGAAGGCGTGGCTTCCCTTGGCAGCTATGCTGAGATTTTCTTCCGCAACGTGCGTGCCTCCGGAGTTGTTCCACAAATTTCGGTGATCATGGGGCCTTGTGCCGGAGGTGCGGTCTATTCACCTGCCATCACAGACTTTGTCATCATGGTTGACCAAACTGCTCACATGTTCATCACAGGTCCTGAAGTGATCAAGACCGTGACAAATGAAGTCGTGACCTTCGAAGACCTCGGCGGCGCGATGACTCATGGGAGCAAATCAGGCGTCTCTCACTTCACTGCAAACGACGATGAAGGTGCCATTCTGCTCGCTCGTGAACTCACCGACCTTCTGCCACAAAACAACCTCGAGCGACCCCCTGACAAGAAAACTTCAGATCCAATCGACCGTTCATGCGATGCGCTTGACAGCATCATCCCTGACGTCGCTACCAAACCCTACGATGTCCTTGATGTCATCAGTGAAATCCTCGACGATGGGGCGTTTTTGGAAGTTCAGGCCGATTGGGCTCAAAACATCGTCATCGGTTTCGGGCACCTCGGCACCCACACTGTCGGTGTGGTGGCAAACCAACCAAAAGTTCTGGCTGGTTGCCTCGATATCGATGCGAGTGACAAAGCAGCAAGGTTTGTTCGCTTCTGTGATGCGTTCAATATTCCAATCATCACCCTTGAGGATGTTCCCGGTTTCTTACCGGGTACCAATCAGGAATGGGGTGGCATCATTCGTCACGGTGCAAAACTTCTCTACGCTTTTGCCGAAGCGACGGTGCCAAAGTTGACGGTGATTTTGCGCAAGGCCTACGGTGGAGCGTACGATGTGATGTCTTCGAAGCACATTCGTGGTGATTACAATGTGGCATGGCCAACCGGTGAATTAGCGGTTATGGGTGCCGATGGTGCTGTCGAAATCATTCACAAGCGCCGCATTGCTCATGCTCGAAACGCAGAACAAGAGCGAGCCAGACTCACAGAAGATTTCAACGAGAAGTTTGCCAACCCGTACAAGGCTGCAGCGCTCGGTTACCTCGATGATGTCATCGAACCAAATGAAACTCGGCGCCGCCTCGCTCGTGCGCTCGAGATGCTCCTTGACAAGGAAGAATTGCGACCTGCTCGAAAGCACGGAAACATCCCACTCTGAGGTTTTTTTATGAGCGCAACGGATCCTGCTACTCTTCGCATGGCTGCGATTGCTGCTGTGATTGCTGAAGTGACTCAGCAAGGCGAAGATGTGTCTCAAGTGGCGCGTAAACCCGGCTTGGCATGGTCACAAGATCATCGAAGGATGAACACGGGACAATCAAGCCTCATGCATCAACGAGCAAGCCGCTCACCCTGGAAGTGAATGAATGTCTGAAACAAGAAAAGTCGTCGTCGACGGTGTTGAATTCGAAGTTGAACTCGATGGTGAAGGGACTTCTTGGTCCGCTACTGTTGAGGGTCAAACCTTCCAGATTGAAATCCCTGACGCCGCACCAGTGTCGAAGAAAAAGCGCTCAGGCGGTGGCAAGAAGAAGAAATCCGGTACCGTTTCTGCCAACATTCCCGGCAAGGTGGTCACCGTTGAAGTCAGTGAAGGTGACGAAGTGGTCGAGGGTCAAGTGATTCTGATTCTTGAAGCGATGAAAATGCAGAATGAGATTCAAGCACCTGTCTCAGGAACTGTGATCTCCGTTCAATGCGAAGAAGGCCAAGCGATTGAAGCGAACATTCCTCTTGTTGTGATTGAGCCGGTTGCTGAACCTGAAAGCGAGTGACACTCGTTTGAGGGGCTCAAACGATGTTTGTTGCGATGGTTATGTACGACCATTAAAGAGGTGTCAGTGTTTGTCTTTGTGTATGGGCGGAGCAACGGTGTGCGATTTTCCCGGGTGTGGGGATGAAGGAACGATTGTTTCTCGACTCTCACCTGAGGGCTACCTCGTTGCAACAGGAAAGAAAGCCTATTCGTTCCGAGAAGCGTACCGACGTTTCCATTATTGCACCAGTCACCATGATGAATTGATGGGTGGCGTCTGGTCGAGGGTTCGCAAACCAGATGACAAGCAAGATGGGCATGTTGCTCCAACGGCTATCTAAGTCCCTTCGGCGAGATGCTGATAAGCAGGCAACCACTGGCTAGACCATGAACACCGACTCCGGACTCGCTCGAAAGAAACTCTCAGCAGGTATTCTAGCGCTACTCCTTGCTTTGGTATCCGTTACATTGTCGACTCCAATTGCATCAGCGGTTGGCCCAAATCAAAACGATTTAGGCTCCGCAATGGACCTTCCTGACAATTCTACTTCGATCAACAGCAGTCAAGCCGTGATGAACATGAATGGGTTTGCTCCAATGGCATCTGGGGCTTTGTACGGGGAATTGGATGTCGGCGATGATGAAGATTGGTTCGCAATGACGTTGAACGCTAACGAAGGAGTCACGCTCCAGATTGCCTACAACACCTCGTACACATCATCCAATGGTTCAACCTACACCAACGATTTCGAGTTGTGGATGTATGATTCTTCGATGAACCTGATTGAAGTCTCCATCAACAACAACCCAGAAATTGTCTCAACGAACACCTCGACAAGTCCACATGGGGGTACCGTTTACTTCCAAATCGTCCGTTATGCAGGCTATGGCAGCTACACCCTTGACTTCTGGCTCTTCTCAACAGGTTCTTCAGGTGGCGGCGGCAATGGTACTGCGCCACCGAGCAGCTGTGTTGGAAACGGGACTCTTAACTCCGATATCCTCGAACCCAATGATTCAACTGCAACGGCCACAATGGCATCCATCCTACCAATTTCCTGCACTGGTCTCTCGATTGATTCCTCCTTAGATTCCGATTTCTTCGAAATCACCCTTCAAGCAGGCGTTACGTACTATGTCAATGTGTCTTTCATTGGCACAAATGGCGATATCGACATTGGATGGGATGATGCATCCGGATCGTACATTGATTCCTCAACAAGCACGGGGAGCGTTGAATCAATGAGCTATACTTCGTTTACAAACCAAACCACGTACGTCGATGTCTATGGGTACTCGGGAGCAACCAATGTCTACTCGATTGAAATTACAACCGATTTGCCGGGCGGAGGTCAAACTTTTGAGACAGTTTCAGTCGAAGCAACAACCTTGACAAATGCGACCATCGAGGTTGATGGCATCACTTCGGGAGTGAATTACACCATCACCCTGACACCAATTCAGGACTTTGAAAATGGGAGCAGCAGCCAGGGGACAATGACCTTCATGAACTTCACTGCAAATGGCACCACCTATTCCACCAACGTCACGCTTGCATCCCCGGTCATGGTTGAGTCGGAATACTGCATGGATGTGGAATTGATGGACGCAGCGGGAACACTTTCCTTCGCCTTTGATTGCACCTACATCGAAGTCTTACAATCCACTGCACTCTCATCAACCACTGGCTCACACAGTGCCACAAACTTGACTGTCAACACAGATTACACGCTTTGGTGGTTTGTCTTTGAAGAGGTTGCATTCGTGAACAACTTCTCTGTGAGCAATGACCTGGATGCTGCTCTTGCCGCTTCAATTGTTGATGAAGCGACCGTAAACTTCACTTCCACTGCAACTTCTGAAAGCTGGTCGGTCAACTGGTCCGGAATCACGACGATGAACGATCACGTTCTGATTGGCATCCTGTATGAGCCAACATCAGTCTTGGATCTCGCCAACAACTCTGGCTACATTGGCTTCCACGACGATTTGTTCGTTCCACAACTCCCAACAATGTTGATCGATTCGTATTCCACAAGTTCCACCGCTTCGACCAACAACGTCGATGTGAAAGGCGCTGATTTGGTCACAGGTGATGATTACTTCTACACCGTCCGAGTCACCGACGCATCAGGAGCCAGCATTGCAACAACAGGGATGCTCAACTTTACGGCAACCGCACAAAACATGAGCCAACCAACCTTTACCTACACCACACCTACTTTGAGTGGAACCTATTGTGCTGAGGTCTTGCTGTACTCTGATGCGTATGTGCAACTCATCGGCGACAGTTCATGCTTCAACCTTGAGTTTGATGACGATAACGATGGGGTTGTGAACGAAGACGATCTTTGTGCAAACACAGCCGCTGGTTCCTTTGTCGACCTCGATGGATGTGCACTGTCGCAAAAAGACAGCGACAACGATGGTTACAACGACTCAGTTGATGTATTCCCTACCGATGCAAGTCAGTATTCTGACATGGATGGTGATGGCTATGGAGACAACCCGAACGGAAATTATCCGGATGCTTTCCCAACCGACAGTTCACAATGGGACGATGCTGATGGTGATGGCTACGGCGACAACCCACTCGGTAACAACTCCGATGCATTCCCATACGATCCAACACAATGGTCGGACGCAGATGGTGATGGCTATGGCGATGCTTCCTCCGGAAACAACCCAGATGCCTACCCGACTGACGCCAGCCAATGGGTTGACGCAGATGGTGATGGCTACGGTGACAACCCAACAGGTACCAATGGCGACCAATTCCCGAACGATGCGACCCAATGGGCCGACGCTGATGGCGACGGCTATGGTGACAATCCAACTGGAACACAACCAGACGCCTTCCCAAGCGATGCCACACAGTGGACAGATGCCGATGGCGATGGGTATGGTGACAACGCAGGCGGGAACAACGCCGATGCATTCCCCAACGACGCATCCCAATGGTCCGACCAAGATGGCGATGGCTTTGGTGACAACCAAGCAGGGACCACACCTGATGCCTTCCCAACCGACGGCACACAGTGGTCCGATGCAGACGGTGACGGCTTTGGTGACAACCCAACAGGAAACGCAGCAGATGCTTTCCCTGCAGATGCCACTCAATGGTCTGATGCTGACAATGACGGTTATGGCGACAACGCTATGGGCAACGACGGCGATCAGTGTTTGAACACTCCAGCAGGTCAATCTGTGGATGAAAATGGCTGCGCTGCATCCCAGAAAGACGACGATCTTGACGGGGTTAACAACGCCCAAGATGCCTGCCCTGCAACACCCGCTGGCGAAACAGTGGATGCATCGGGTTGCTCCGGTTCACAAGAAGATACAGACAACGACGGCGTGATGGATTTGTTCGACCTATGCCCTCTCACACCGCTCGGTGCAACCATCGACGCAGCAGGGTGTGCAGATTCACAACTTGACAGCGATAATGACGGCATTACGAACGATATGGATGATTGTCAAATGACCTCACCAGGTCTTCCAGTGAACGGACAAGGCTGTGCAGCAGACGAGCGGGACTCTGACATGGACGGCGTTATGGATGCAGACGACTTCTGCCAAATGACGCCAACAACAGAAGATGCAGACGATACAGGTTGTTCTGATTCTCAACGAGACGATGACAATGACGGCATCAACAACAACCTCGACGATTGCCCGAACACCGACCTCGCCTCGACAGCGGATCCCACTGGCTGCTCACCTGAGCAGTACGACGATGACGCTGACCTCATCGACAACACGCTCGACCTCTGTCCCGCAACACCTGCGGGCGAACAAGTCAACCCAGACGGTTGCTCAACGACCCAAACTGATCAGGATGGAGATGGCATCAAGGATGCATACGACCTCTGCCGAGACACAGCAGCCGGTCAAGGCTCCGATCTTGACGGATGTTCTGAATTCCAAAAGGATGATGACAATGACGGGGTCTACAACATTGCTGACCGTTGTAAGGGCACCGATGAAAATCAAACTGTGATCAACGACGAAGGATGCGCTATCAACCAACTTGATACGGATGGTGACGGTGTGAACGATGAACTGGACGATTTCATCTTCGACGCAAACGAAACCCTCGACTCTGACGGCGATGGGGTCGCAGACCGATACGACGATGCACCTTTCGACGCTTCACGTTCCGAGGCTTTGCCAGAAGAAGGCGGCAGTGGCCTTGTGTATGCTATTCTTGCGTTGCTTGTTGTTTGTGGTCTTGCTGCTCTGCTCGTGGTGAAGCGAAACGAAGCTCCGGCTTCAGTTGGCTCGGCCTTCGCGGAAGCGAACCAAGCAGACAGTATGTCAGAAGCACACTTTGGTGGCGAATCAAAGGAACTTCCTCAGATTGAAGAACCCCAACAGTGGGAAGAAGGCGGCGTGAACTGGTCGAAAGCAGCAGACGGTACGCTTTCTTACTGGGATGAAACCTCATCCTCGTGGCTTGTGTACGAACAGTGAACGGGGGATGGAACAGTGGAACCTCGACAATCAGATGATCAATACCTGATTGTTGGTCTGAATCCGGGTCCAACACGAATATCTGCGAGTAAATTTGTCCTCTCGATTGTTATTGCAAGCCTCGGTCTCTCCTTATTTGGTGGAGTTTCGGAAGCATGGGTCGGTTTTTGGGTCTCATTCGCATTGGTGATTCTTCTCACCTGTGGGCAGCAGTACGTGCTTGATGCCTCGGCAGATCTTTTGAAGAAGAGAAGATTGTACTTTTTACAATCGACACCATGGGAAGAACTTGGAAAAATCACTGACATTCATTTTGTCAAAAGACGAAAACCGAGCAGCGAGGATGGAGAATCCATGAACAGCTATATTGATTTCAATTTCAAAGATGGAACCATCCATACATGGTCCCTTCTTTATGGCCCATCGGATGTTTTCAGGAATCAAATCAAATCCTTCCTTGTGAGCCATGGAATCGTCGATAGCCTTCCCACTTACAAGCAGCAGTTTCAAACTTCAACACCCACAAATGATTCCTCACCCATGCCATCCTCTCCTCCGAGTTCAACAGTGTGGGATACGACCCCAAAGCCAGCAAAGCCTGAGCCGTCTTCTGCGTCGGCGAGCGTTTGGGATGTTGCACCTGCAGCGCAAGAGAATGCCAAAACCGCCAACAAATCTGTTTGGGACCAGTGAGGGTTGTTTGCTCGAATTAAATTCCAAACTTGATTCCTGTCAGGTCCTCAGTGTGTGCCCATAGGCGACGGGCCATTTCTTCGTCTGCTGCTCGTGGTGTAATTTTTGCTTTCCCGGTCCATCCACGTGCTTCCAAGAGTCCGATTGGCCCCCAATACCTGTGCTCAGTGGCATCAGGGTGGGTGGCCGCATACAATGTCGGCGCTGCGCCCTTGACGGGTTTCATGCCAAACAGTGGGTTCAAGCAGCGCCATGCGAGGGAATACCTCTGAAGGTCGGTGTTTGAGTAACCTGGGTGGCTTCCAAATGATTCGATGTGTGAACCTGCTGCCTTGAGGCGCCGATCGAGTTCAAGTGCAAAGAGAAGGTTGGCCAGTTTACTTTGGCTGTACATGCCCCACTTGTCATATTTTTTCTTCTCGCCATTGATGTCTTCAAGGTCAATTCGTCCAGCCCAGTGGGCGATGCTGGAAAGCGTGACCACCCTCGGGTGCTTTGCTGCGGAAAGCAGCGGCATCAGGTGGGAGGTAAGGGCGAAATGTCCGAAATGGTTGGTGCCAATTTGTAACTCAAAGCCATCTGAAGTGGTGGACTTTGGGGGAATCATCACCCCAGCATTGTTGATGAGCATGTCCACGCAATCGTGGTTCTCTGTCATTCGTGTTGCAAAGGCTTTGACGCTCGCCAAATTTGCCAAATCGAGTTCCTCAATCTGAATCTTAGCGTTCGGTGACGCTGCAATCATCTTGGCTTTTGCCTTCCCAGCTTTGTCGAGGTTTCGGCAAGCCAGCACCACTTGTGCGCCCTTGTCTGCCAATGCCAACGCCATATGGTAGCCAATGCCTGTGTTCGATCCCGTGACGATGGCCGTCTTTCCGGCTTGACTGGTCATCAGTTCTGCCTTCCACTTGATGTCGATTTTCTTCATAGGATTGCCTCGGGAGTTTGCTCTTATGTTGGATTGACTGACATCTTCCAATCCGGTGCTCTCTTGACCCGCGGAGGGGTTCATTGAGGGCTGTTGTAGACTTCAGGCTTCAATGCCAGTGCTTGGTTGCACTGCCGCTGCTGCCTTTGCCTTCTTTGCTTCGACTTGGCGGGCAAGGAAGGACACGACGTCGAGGATTTCAATGTCAGCGTAGCGCTCATCACCTTCGAACTTCAGGCACTCAAAGTGAGAGACACACTTCGGGCAAGAGGTCAACATGGTGTCGGCACCAGTGGCTCGGATTTCTTCCATGCGAGTGACACGAAGGGCTCGGGCGTTCTCGTTGCATGACATCATGCTGGAAACACCACAGCACATGGCGTCTTCGCCACTGTGTTCCATCTCGACGATCTCAACGCCTTCAACGCCTGCAATGAGTTCACGAGGTTCTTCGTAAACGCCCATCTGACGTCCAAGTCGGCAAGGGTCGTGGTAGGTGACCGTTGTTTCTTCTTCTGCCTTGAGGTTCATGTCAAAGCCGTTCTCCACGAGGAATTCAGTGGTGTGCATGACCTTGACGCCTTCAAGTTCGTAATCTCGTGCGAAGGTTCGGAAACATTCAGCACATGAGGAGACGAGGGTGTCGATGCCAGATTGCTCGATTTTCTTTTGGTTGTACGCCTTGAGTTTCTCAAACACTTCATCGAGGCCTTGCCACTTCTGGTCGTGGCCACAGCACTTGAGGAAGTCACGGCCGAGGTAGTTGACATCAACGTTCATGTCGTCAAACAAAGTGAACGCCGAGGTTGTTGCGTCACCAAGGTTCATCTCGCCCTCGTTGACGTGGGAGAAGACCATCTCTTGGTCGAGGTAGTCAACACAGCCAGGGTAGTAGCCAATGTTCGAGGTGATTGGGTAATCTTCCACGGTGATGAAATCGTCATCCGCTGCTTCTTCTGCTTCAGCGGAGAGCACTGCTTGGAGAACGGTGTGAGGGATCTCTGCTTGTGGACCACCTACGATGAGTGAACGGCGAATGTCGACATAGGAGTCGTAGTTGACCAACTGCGGGCATGCATTGGTGCACGCTGTGCACGTTAGACACGAATACAGCGGGACACCATCGTCCTCATTGTTCCACGAGTTGTAGATGATGTTGAGTTTGTCACCACCGTTGAAGAGTCGAACAGGGCATGCGTCGTCGCACAGGTCACAGCCGTAACACTTGTTCATCTCAAACTCATAACCACGGGCCATTGAGCGGAGGACAACGAACACAACGGCGCCAAAGGTTAGGCACGGAATGAACATTGCATAGGTCAATTTTGCGTCAAGCGCTTTTGGATTGGTGTGGTATGTAGGGTTCTCAATCGAGGTGTATGCCGTTCCACCAAGTGCCATTTGGCTGCTGTTGGTGAGGTCGACAGTGCGGCCAGCTAGTGCGGCAGGGGCGTCTTCGCTCCATACGAGCAATGGTTGGAAACTTGCGATTTCAAACGAGGTTTCGGTGACGATGCTGTCGTTGTAAGCCAAGGCTCCGTTCACACTCACTGTGTATTCGTAAGCGTATTCACCAACGGCGAGTTCGAGCGTTGCACCTGCACAATCGTCGAAGCTGGTGATCGTCTTGCCATTGCTGTCCATGAGGGTCATGGTCGAAGCAATCATGGTAATGGTGTTAATGTCGTTGATTTTTCGCTCTGAGGCTCGGTATTCGCACGCAAGGTCTGTTGTAATCGTTTCAACGCTTTCGTGGTGGCCCTCTGGGAAGTGGCTTTGATCTTCTGTGACTGTGAAGGTTCCTGCTGTGACCCAACCATCGCCTCCGTTGAAGGAGGTGGAGTTGGCAGCCGCATTGATGCCCTGTGCAGCGTTTTGGTGACCGTTGGCATCGGTGAAATCAGTGATGATGTATCGAGCCGGCTGATAGATGCTCCAATCCAACCATGCAGTGGTCGGTACAATACCGTCGTCACTCCATCCACGTTCGTCAGTGAATTCGTTGACATCGTGCACATGCACATCAGTTGGTTGTCCCCTCATGGCTTCGAGTTCAGGGTAGAGGTCATGGGTAAGTCCCTTGATGGTCAAGAGACCCCCTTGGTCCCAGAATCCATCGTCATAGGTGTCCCATGTGGCAACGGTTCCCGCAGTCGAAATGAGGAGTGAGCCAATCAGAATTTGCTTGGCATGGCCTGGCGTGAATCCAGCGCCCCACGCTTTGACAAGCAGGGCTCGTGCAATGAAATAGATACAAATCCACGCCAAGACGCCCGTCATCATCCATGGGATCGAATTGAAAGCATCAGCTAACCAAGGCGCTCGGGTTCCACATAACAGATCACCATGGCTGTCTAACTTACAGAAGTCAGATCTGTTTTTACCGTATAATTCGAGGAAGATGTTGATCGAAAACACAGAGATGAACCAAATGTGGGCTAAGTAGACCGCACCAGCAGTGGCGAACCACGGGTCTTCCACTGGTCGCTTTTCTCGTCCACCGAGGAACGGAGGAAGTGCGAGGATGCTGACTGGGATGCCAGTGAGTGCAGCACCCCACCATGCAGCGTTCCATGGGAAGACAGGTTGGCCGACGATTTCGCCAATGAACCCGGTTGGTACTGTGAATTGAGGCAGGTATTCGCCCCATCGTAGGTATCCATAGGAAAACAACACGTACCAGTCAGGGAACACGAACCCAGCTTGCGCATATGGGTCAGCAGCACTGTGAAGTGGTGGTGGAATCAACCATGCATAGAAGAGCAAAACAGCGCCCATAAACGCAAAAATGATCGAGTCACGAAGCACTTCTTGTGGCCAGAAGCCATGCCCCGTTCGCGTGCGAACACGCTTTTCTCCAGCTGTCTGGAGTTGTTCTTTTTCTTCCATGTAGGAAGAAGCAACACGTCCTAGGTTCTCAATAAGTCCCATAATTCATACCTCCAAAGATCAATGTGGCTCCGCAATGCCTTGTACCCATACAATAAACAAGTGAATGATGATCAATGTGGTCACAATCACAGGGAGAATAAAGACGTGAATGAAGTACATTCGTGTCACGGTTCGAGGGGTTAAGGATGAGCCGCTGAACAACAAGGTTGCGATGTACTTACCAACAAGCGGGCTTGAGTTCGCAAGGTTGATTCCAATCACAGCAGCACCATAGGCAAGCGAATCCCATGGGAGGAGGTAGCCGGAGTAACCAAAGACAATGGTGAGGGCCATCAATGCCACGCCGATGAGCCAGTTGAGTTCACGAGGGTTCCGGTATGCACCAGTAAAGTAGACTCGACACATGTGTAAGAAGACGCTTGCCACCATGAAGTGAGTCGCCCAGTGGTGAACGGCTCGGATGATGTAACCGAATGGAAGTTCAGTCATGATGAATTGCATGCTTGCATAGGCTGGTGAGGGGTCACCTTCGCCACCAGGGACGTAGTAGATGCCGAGCACTGTTCCTGTGATCACCAGAATGATGAACGAGAGGAAGGAGATGCCACCAAGGCAGTAGAGGGGGTACCAATACCAAATGATCCGGAGTTTGTATTTCTCAGCGTGTGTTAATGGCATTTGCCGGTGCATGTTGTAATATGCGCCTTTGGACATGTTCCAGTAATCTTGGAGGCGGAACCGGGTGTCGAGCCAAGAGAAAATCCACAAGAACAACCGTTCCGCAAAACCCATTTTGCCGGTTGATTCAACCGCTCGGAGGATTTCACGACGAGGTAGGTCGTCGTTTTCCTTGCGGAGGGTCAACGCCACAAGGACGATGACGAAGGCGATGAAGAACCAAAGAATCCAGAACATTGTTGTCATTGTATCACCTCAGTCGCAGTATGTGTACCAGTCAATGTAGTCAGTGATGCCTTCGATGACATCACCGTTGAGTTGTATTGGGATCAGCGGAAGGCCGACTGGTGCAGGACCGCCTGCTTTGCGGATTCCAGCATAACTGAATGTGGCACCATTTGAGCGGTTTCGGTTGGTGTTCATTTCCAGAGCAGTTGGGTCGAAACGGGAAGAGTGGCAGATGCAGAACAGTTTGGTACCACCGTCGTCACCGCCGCCGGGTGTCCATGAGTCTTCAGTGAACGAGTTCGAGACAAGTTGCCATCCGGGGATGCAGCACAAGTGTGTGCATCGTCCAAAAATCATGACAAGGTCTTCAGACGGGAAAATGCGAGGGTCTTGGTCGCTCAAATCCTCAAAGTGACCGATTGTTTTTCCAGTTTCATCCACGCCTTCCATGAATTGGAAGCGAGCAAGTCCGCTTGATTCAGGGGTGCTCTTGTTTTGGGAGTGGTTGACATACGTTACGACCACAGGGACGCCGTTCCAAATGCCGGAAGCGCCAGCGGTTCCAGTGTTTGATTTTGCTGCTTCGTCGACGAAGTCAGTCTTGGTCATGAGTTGCAGATGCTTGCCACCATACCATGCTTCGTCTTCTCGGCCCTTTGCCCAAAACACAACGCCGAGGTCGCCCCCAGTGGTGCCGCCTGGTGGCAAAAGAATAGCTGCGAATCCAAGAACGCCAAGTGATGCAGCGAAGACACCCGTTGCGGTGTTGAATCCATACCGCAGGAATTGACGTCGGTTGACGTACGAGCCGCTGGCTTCGGCCACCGATGCTGCATCGCTTGGTGCTGGTTTGAGGTCGTATTCACGTGCCATGATGGATCACCACTTGTACTCCTTCCAATCTTTGGTGTGCTCGGGAACAAACTTGTTCTGAGCGTGCTTGACGATGATGGTGTCAGGTAAGACGAATTTGAGGTAGACCATGCCCATCATGCACAAGGTGACGAGCATAAGTGCAAGGTGGTAGGCGAGTTGTTGTTGATCCCAACCTTTGGCCAATCCGTAAATCATCGAAAAGACCCAGTAGCACGACCAGAAGATGCCCCACACAAAGAACAGCATGGTGAGGTAAGAGCCTCCTGATGGTGCGAGTGAAGCACTGACGATGGTGCCCGGTTCGGCGATGTTGAAGACGCCGTGATCGATGGCAGACTCCATTTCTTCTTCGGTGAGCGAAGCGTTTTCGAGTGCTTTGCGGGCATCATCGACGCTGATTGTGCCTTTTGCTACACCTCGGAGAAGGGTGGAAATTGTGTCGTCCATCACTGGTCACCTCTGCGCATCAATTTGTATCGGAGCCTTAGTTGGTTACTTCGGCCCTTGTAGGAAGTCGAGAAGCTGTACCTGAGGAGGAATCCTGCGAAGATAATCACCGCAATCACGGCTCCGAATCCAAGCAAACCAAGCCAGTGCGCTCGGAGTTTGGCTCCCATGTGGTGGAGGTCGACGCCGTGGTGGCTTGGTTCAGGAGGGCTAACGTTGCCGTCACCGGCAAACAAGGTTCTCGTGCCGAGTGCATCGGTTGTGTCATCGCCTTCAGGGAGGGCGAAGAGAAGTTGGTTCCACTTGTCTTCAACACCCGGGAGTTGGTCGCCGTTGACCGAGTTGCCTGTAATCCAGAAGTTCACCACGCCTTCGCCAGATGCTGGGGCTTGCCATGTGATCACCCAATGGCGTTCCTCTCCGACGGAAGATGCTTCAGTGTGGGTGAGGGATGTTGGGTCTTCTTCCCAGTTCTGGACTTCTTCGCCGCCGAGCACACCTGTTGAGACTCGCATTGCAAAGCCAGCCGTGTAGGTGCCGGTTGCGGATGGTCCACCAATCAACTGGAGCGTCATGGTGTATGTTTCGCCGCCGATCCATCCGTAGGGGACATCGTCGAGGATAACTTGAACCGAATTATCCGAGTCTCCGTTGTGGCACAGGCAGCCTTCTTTGGCCACATCGTCAATCGTTTCACCAGCGTTGCTTTGTTCGCCGCCGATGCCTGTATGATACGAGGTGACGAGCCCCGGCAGGAGCAACAAAAGGATGAGCCCGGCAACCAGTCCGGTCCGTGTAGAAATTGACTCGCGTAGCATAGCCTCACCCAAGTGATTGAACCGACCCGTGTGGGCCCCTTAAACATTACCAGTGGAATCCTTGGCTCAGTGCCTTGCAGTGTGCCGTTTTTCGTCAAAAAAATTACTGGTTTATCAAGGGGGGCTCCTGCCGCTGTATTTTTCCATGTTTCACAGGGTGTCCTTCAGCCCAACCAAGAAGCAGAAGGGTTCTTTGAGGGGGTGCACTGTGTAAAGGCCAGTGAGCCCATGTCGACGAATTTTGAGAACACATACGATTTGTCCACCGAACAGCTTGAACAACTGGACAATGCGGAAGAGATGATGCTCCGAAACGATCTGGGGGCTGCAGAGCGATTGTTGCTTTCAATGCTCGAGTCAGATGAATCCTGCATTCCAGTTCTGTCCAACCTTGGGCATCTTTACGGCCGACATCTCTCTGAATTTGAGACCGCTATCGAATACTACGACCGGGTTTTAGCCATTGAGCCAGACAATGCATGGGCTCGGGATGCTCGTCGTCGTTACTTGCGCTATGTTTGAACCTCTTCCGCCCCGTCGCCAAAGTTCATTTGGCATCGTGTGAAGGCCATGTCATGGATGCAGACCAAATCCTCATCGCAGGGGTTGGTGGTCTTGGCTGTGCTTGGGCCAAAGGTGCAAAGGTGCGCTGCTCAAGTGAAACTGATGTGCTGCTCATCGATGCAGATGACGAAAGTTTCGTTGATGCAGGAAGTGCGCATGTCCTGCGGCTTGGCCACACCCTCGATTCGGTGGGTTGTGCAGCACTCCCTCCCCTTGCTGAACAACGCATGCGGGGGTACACGGCACTTGCAAACACCATTCTCGAACCAGTTGAATTAGTGATCTTGCTGACTGGTTTAGGCGGAGGCACAGGCACCGGTGCTGCCCATGAATTTGCCCGTCAGGCTCGCCAATCAGGTGCGCTCGTTCTCGCCGTGGCTGCCATGCCCTTCGAAGTACAAGAGACCCGTACGGCAATCGCAGAATCTGGGCTTGAACGCCTCCAGCATGTTGCGCACGTCACCGTTCGCTTGTCACTTGACCGCCTGGCCCGCCAAGCGAGGCAACAGGGGAAAAATTGGCAAATGGGGGCTGAATGGATTGAAGATCTCGTTGATGGTCTCGTTCGCACCTTGATGCGAATGGGCTTGATTAATTTGGATTTGATGGACCTTCGAGCCATCGTCGACCAAGACGGCGAAGCAACGATGCTTGTGGGGACAGGACGTCCCGATGACCCTGAATCTATTCTTCAGTCGGCCATGATGGCGCCTCTTTCCGCTTTGGATGTGGGCGGTGCCAGTGCTTGTTTGATTCAAGTTGAAGGTGGGCTCGGCATGACGATTGGCCAAGTTGATGCTGTCGCCAACATCTTCACAGATGCACTCGATGCAGATGCTCAAGTTATCCTTGGCGCAAGGGTCAGTGAGGATCTTGAGGACACCATCCGTGTCGTGACCTTGCTGGCTGGAATCAAACCTTCGGATTAATCATCGATCGTGATGACGTCTTCCCATTCGACTTCTGCTTGGAGGCCAATGTCCTTCGGTGCATCCCAATCATTGTTCAAGTCCCCATCCCAATCTTCTTCGTTGGTTGATGCTGATGAAGGTTCATCGTTGCTTGATGGCGTGCCTTGTTCATGGCTTATGGAGGGTTCGATCTCCTTGACCAAGCGTTGAATCTCAATGGTTTCATCGTGGCGCACGAGCAAGGTCTTCAGCACAGAACGATGCATCATAATTCCAGTCAGCGAAGCGATGATGTGTCCAAGCATCATGACGGTCTGGAAATCCTCAACCACTGAACTGATCATCGCCACGCTCCCTGCGTATGCGTAACCAAAGGCGAGGCCCCAGGGGAGTGCGTTATCAGTGTTGAGCAATTTGAGTTCAGAGCCGAAGCCACGGGATGTAAGGGACCAAATACCCATGAACACCGTGAAGATCATGAGGGCCACTTCTTCGACGTACACCTCGATGGTCCCAGGGTTCATTGCAGCATGCCTGTACACGGTGAGCAAATGCCACGTGACAAACAAGTGAATCAGCAACGACCATCGGAAATGGAACCTCCGAAGAGCTTTGTCGGCCATGGCGATGCTTCGTTCCCGCCACGTGATGGTGTTCATGAGGGCGAATGCGGCCGTTGCTATACTTGCGAAAACAACCAAGTCAATCGTCTTAGGTTGAAGGGAGAAACTTGCTGCATGGAGCGAGGAGTATGCCGTAATACAAACCAATCCAAAGGCGATTACAATGCCAAAAAGTGTGGCTAAGGCAACGTACCCTTTGCCGGTTTTTCGAGCGGGCTCAGGACTTTTCCGTGCTGCGATCGATGACGCCCATCCAGCAAATGAACGCCCTTGAGCAACCGCCCAAAGGACAAACAAGCCTGCGAGCCCTAAGGCGAGCCAGTCAGAAGCAGATTCTGAAGTCAGGACCATGAATGCCACTGCGAACGCAATGGCCAGACCGAATGGGAGGGCGAGGATGCGAGAACTCAACAACAACCGTTTCTGTAGAGGTGGTCGATTTTCGCCCCAAGGTTGTAAGAGTGTCCACGACTTTACGGCATCGATGTTCGAGAGTATGGCGGTGGCAGCATAACCGACGGCGAGGGAGGTGAAACCAACCGCTGCAAAGCCAGCAGAGCCATCCGCTAAAGCGTAGAATACACTCGAAAAGACAACAAGGCCAAGCAAATGAGGGAGGGTTTTGAACGATAGAAGCGTGGCTAAGAGCCCGAACAAGGATGCATCAACAGACGCGAGTTCATTCAAGCGAGCAGCATCGGCATCAGCCGCCTCTGCATTGCCTTGCTCTGCCTCCACGGTGCAGACCAGAAACCACCTCGTTTTCACTTTATGGCCGTTATGACGCTCAAATCTCTTGAAGGAGAAGGTTTTGGTCTTTGCATGGCCAAACGGTTGTCGAAAGCTCTCAGGGGAAAACGACGATGGTTAGGGGTTGCTTTTGCTTCGTCGGTTCAAACCCGTTCCCAGGCAAACAAATCGATTGAGGGCGCTTTCGGGCACTTGATCGAAGCAAAGCCAATTCGATTGATGGATTTTCACGCCCATGGAAGCGAACAGGCCGTGCAAACTCAACAGCACTTGGCAGTTGATCCCGAAGCAGTAAACGGTGTCGGTTATGGCATTCTTGAGGTGCCGCACGAACTGAACGAAGCGGTTCGGATGCTTGCACAATCGCCCGAGGCATTGGATGACCTTTCGTTGATGAGTTTAACTTCCAGCGGCAAAATTCGCCTCGTGAGGGAGCGGCTTGTATTGGCTCGACCACCAAGGCGACGCTGACCACTACGTTCTTCAAACGAAACCATCACGGGGCATCATGGCTGGTGGAGGCACTGCTCCGAGCATGAAAATGAGCGATGTTTTTTTGCTCGTTGGCATGAGCATTCTTGTTGGCGGCATTATCATGCACGCATGGACGGCGAGCACGACCCTTGACGAGGCATCACCCACGCTCGAAAGCGGGGCATCGATGCTCAAAGAAGACACATTGACCTTCGAACTTTCTCCAGGTAAAAATGCCAGCATCACCATCACCGTTCTTTCAGAAGACGGATCGACCGTCGCTGATGAATCGTGGTCACCAGGCGAGGGAGAGGATTTTGAATACACCTTCACCGCAGCAGAAGGCGGTTTTTACACCTATACAGTGACCTATGAAAGCGGAGAGGGTGAAGCATTCGTGGATGTCAACCGGAACACGATGATTGATTTCATCGCCTACCCAATCGGCGCTGCATGCATTGGGTTTGGCGCATACAAGCGAAGCATTGAATCCGACGAAGTGTTGGATGCCGAATTAGAAGGCTAATTCTCCATCAACGGCCAGGTGAGATCCTCGCCGTCTTCGATAATTTCTGATCCGTGTTGAGGGTGCACGAGGCGCAAATTACCTGTGTCTGTGAGGCCATCAATCGTCCATGAAATGTTTCTATAGAATGGATTGCCGAGGATTTTAGTACTTTCTTTCAAGGCTAGCTCCAGGTTGATTTTGAGGTTTGAGATATCAGCCGATTTTATTCCGCTGCGACGTTCAAAGTAGGAGGCCATGATTGCATGGAGGACATGAGTGTATATGCCTCCATCCTCGGGCTCTAACCACTTCGATAAATCTGCGATTGGGTAGGGGCGATTTACGCTTTTTTCATGAGAAAAATTCACCCCAATGCCCATGACGATTTTGGCAGTGGTTCCTTTGCTTCGTCCCTCGACTAAAACGCCTGCCACTTTTCCAGCGTTCGATCCATCGTGAAGAATGACGTCATTTGGCCATTTGAGGGCCATTGACTCAGCCGGGACTCCAATGGATTGGTTTGCCTTCATGACGGCATAGCCGCCGATGATTTGCAAGAGGCCAGGGGGAAGTTCAGGTGGGGCAGAGCGAAGCACCCACGATCCTGCAAAGCATTGTGCCTCACTTGACCACTTTCGCCCACGCCGGCCACGGCCGGCAGTCTGCTTTTTGGCAGAAAAGAAATCACCCTCATCAATCCCTTCTTCGAGGGCCAAGCGATTGGTTGAATCAATTGATTCGAACGCATGGACGGCCGATTGAGCATAGGGGTTCCAAACTGCAACCACTCGGAGTACCTCGCCATCCTCGAAGATGTGGGTGGCGACACAGCGTGCAGCAAAGCCGTTTTTATTTGCCTTGCCTTCGGTTTCGAGCCCTCGTTCATTCCCGCTAACGAGGAGCAACATTAAGCCGTTCTTCGTGAGGAGTTGGTTTTCCCTTACTTGCTGCATCAGCCTTGAAACTAAACCGATTTGATCGGTATCCAAAAGGGCCGCTTCCTCCAGTGGCCCAAGCACGTCTCCCGAAGCTGGCTCATGGGCGAGGTACGGGAGGTTCCAGATGATCATGTCGTGTGGTGAGGTGCCGGCCCATTGTGCAACCTTGCCATCATCCGATGGACCAGGGCCACCTTCGTAGGCTTCAATGTTGAATCGCCATGCGGCTGCGTTTTCGCGGGTTGCAGCAACCGCATACGGATTGATGTCACACGCTCGGGTGGTGTAACCGAGGCTCGCAGCGTACAACGACGCTGCGCCAGATCCACACCCAATTTCAAGGAGGCGTTTTCCCTTGCCTGGTCCAATCGAACGAAGCGTCTTGCACAACAACTCTGTGTCTTCGCGAGGAGGGTAGACAGTGGCTGGAATAATTAGTTCCAAAGTGGCACCATCTGGCGTGGTCCAACTTCGGGTTGAAGCCGGGCGCTCGAGGCGAGAAATTTCGGCCTCGGAGTCGCTCAAATCGAAGATGCCTCCTTTCATGTCTTGCCCTGATTTCCCCGAGATGTAAGGAGGCTATATTGGTATCCGCTCGAGGAAAACCGTGCAACCCCGACCTTGTGCGGGGTTTTTACACGATGGTATTCCGGGTTAACCCATGGACTGTGCTCGATTTTTCCCCGAATGGACGACGCCGCAACCTATATCAACAGTTGGTAAGTCGGGCAGAAAGCCCAAGGTGCAATATTGGGCCTGTAGCTCAGTCAGGTAGAGCGTCGGACTTTTAATCCGATGGTCGCGGGTTCGAACCCCGTCAGG
>Ga0206682_10001316_pt1 | contig 24676 bp, 4 predicted proteins | sample M240m12015metaG_FD_155444 | JGI IMG/M metagenome (GOLD analysis project Ga0206682, IMG submission 155444) | Ammonia-oxidizing marine archaeal communities from Monterey Bay, California, United States - M2 40m 12015 | ecosystem: Environmental > Aquatic > Marine > Intertidal zone | place: USA...
CGTGCACAGGGGGCCTCGCGTATCCAATGTGTACGTCAGCGTATACAATTGTTCGCTCGATACGACGTCAACTTTCACTTGACCAGTGTGCTTGACGAGCGAGGCTGAGGTGACAGGCTCGCTCAAACGCACCGAAGTCAGAGACGGCGGCGTAAAATCCAAGACGACTTCAGACGCAAACGTCGGGCGACACGACGTGAGCTTGAAGCGTGTGATGCACAAGCTTGAAGCGGCGTGCGCACACTTGGTCGTACCGATAACCACCAGTGACCAAGACACGACGCTACCATCGACGAAGTCCGCTGAGAGACTGTCAACCGTACGCGCCATGGTTATCGTGCACGCATTCGGTGTACCCACGCATGTGGGCGTCGGCGGCGTGACGTAGACGCCCGCAAGTTTGGATTCGTGGATGGTCAGCACGGTGTTGGCGCTACTCGGTGGCAGCGGCAGCGTCACTGAGACGTTGACTGTATTCCCATTTTTGGCGTACTGATTATTCACGTTGTTACTAGTGGTTGAGCACGCGCCATTGGTGAGCGAAAACGCCGTCAATTCGCTCGCGCTTTGCAACCGAATCTTTTCAGCGTTGAAGACGTTCGTCGTAAACGTCGCCGTCGCCGTGTTCGCTTCCTGAATATCCTTCAGATTGTACACTTTGTACTCCAAAAACGTATTCAGAGCCGCGAGCGTCTGCGTCACCTCAAAGGTGAACGTCGCCGAGTACTTGTCAACTTTCGTCGCTCGAGCGGTGAGAACGTCGTTCAAAGTCACGTACACTCCAGCTGCAATATGCTCGTCAAAAGTGATGATGAGCGTGATATAATCACCAACGACGGCCACGTGCTCGGCGACATTGGTCGCCGGATTCGTGACGGTGGGGAACGTCGTACCGCTACTGTTAGCGACACGGGCGACAGTCGTGCTCGCGCACGAACCATCCGTGACAAAGCTCGCGCACGAAGGCGCCAGCGTATCTTGGACGGCCCAGACTGCCGACCCGGCTTGATTGAACGCGGTATCCGCGTTGCGCCCGCAGCTAATCGCGGGATCAAACGCAGCGCCGACGGCATCAGTTGACGTTGGTTTGAGATGATTGACATCCGCAGAGGTGTCCGCAGAGGTGAAGAAGGCTGCAGAGGTCTGCCAACCGCCACCCGTCGGCAACACGCGGTCGTCCATCGTGGTCAACTGCCACTTGATTTGAAGCGCTCCGTCGCCACCGACGACTTGATGCGATGTGACGTATCTAAAGTTGATCACCCAATAGTTGTACGCGTCTGTGGCTTTGTAGATTCGATCATTTGGATCCGAGCACGTAAGCGGCGCCTGAGCGGCGAACGAGCTTCGTCGCAAGTAGTACCTATTCGGGCACAAACGGCGCACCGAATAACGCTTACCGTTGGGTCGTAACCCGCGTTGGACCCAGAATCCAGTGCACGTAACAGCGGCGTTGGGGTAATTCGGCACATTGGGCACGGGTTGGCGATAGTTGTAAGACGTCTGAACCAACCAATCGAACCAATCGTCGTCGTTCGAAAACTGCGATCCGTCGTTGTACTCTTCGGCGGCGAGCGCGAGCAAGCCGCGCGCGCCGAGCCAAGTTTGCATGTCCGGATCGCTTGAGCACGGTCGCTCGACGTTCATGGCGCTCGCGACTTCGGAATGTGTCGCAGGCGGAAGGGCTTTATCGTCTCCGATGAGCGCGCGCACGCCCTTCACCGGTTGGTCAGTGTAGAATTGAATCTGCAGCATGTCGCCAACCTTGACGACGCGCCTATACTCGTTCCATCTCACGTTTTGCGGCTCGATGTACACTTCAATCACCTTCGGGTCTGCGGTCCAGTCACCTCTAGGGACTGAGTTCATCCAGCTTGGCACAATCTTCCCGGCGATGGGAATCGGCGTGCGAATAATCGCGTCGCCCGCCACCGCGGACGAGGCAATCACAACTGTAGCGTCGGCGTTGTTCGGAGATTTGCTCACTTGGCGCAACGCCGTCGCCGAATTACCAGCGGGGTCGACGCCTCCGAGTACGGCGTAACCCAAGGTACCCCAACCGTGACGACACCACGCAGACCAGAGAGGAATCCACAACGAGTTCCCGGCGTAGTGCTCCGCTTGGCAATCCGCGCGAGCGCTCCACGCCAACGCACCTTTACCGACGATATCACATGGATCGATCGTGTTCGCTTCCACTTTCCATGATTTGTGATATGTCGATGTCACGTAACTGGTTCCACCGAAACCTTGCGCGGTGCTCACGGCTTCTTGCGCTCGCGGACGGAACTCCTTCGCCATGCACTCCAACTTGCCGGTGAGTTTTCCGCCTTGCTCCGTGATCGTGATGGCTGATTGCGGAACGTGCACGCCACTTGAAGCGCTCGAGCGCATGTACGCGCCGTACGGACGAGAGACATATTCGGTCCAAGTGCCAGTTAATACGAGCGTGTCACCGATGCGATACTCTTTGGCGCTCGAGGCCACGTTGTCAAAGCCGTGATAATACACTGGCTTGGAACCTTGGTTCCCAGTCATCTCCGAAGAACTAGCGTAGCTCAGTGACCATGAGTCCGGTCGCGGTGGTGACTTATCATACAATAATCGAGCGGCGCTGAGTCGATCGGCCAAACGTGAACTCGCGGTGACACCGGTCAGGGAGTTGATCGCCGAGTTAATTGTCGTCCCGACGTTGCCAACGGCGTCCGTAAACGTAATGGAAAACGGTAAAACTCCATCGCTGAGTGTGATGTCATTGACGAGCGCGTACGCGGCATCGACGTAGGCCGCGGACATCATGATTTTATAAGCATCGATCGCGAGCGTGACGTCGCGCGGCGCGGTTGCTCGCACCCATTTCGTCGCAGCTTGACCGCCGATGGTACCGTCGATGGTGGCGACGTTTTCCGACGGCGTAAAGATGACGGCGATGTAATCTCCCGCTTTTGCGTACTTTGCCGCCGTAACGTTTACATCCTTACCCGTGGACGTCGTAAGATTCGTACAGGACGATGGCGCCAACGACGGCGCGAGCATGTAGGATGGATTGACGACCCAGGCGTGACTGACAGTAGGCGCGGTGTTGTCCAACACGACGAGCGCGATGTCAGAACCCAACGGATGAGTGGACGTCTTAAACCCATACGATGCTGAGGTGAGCGTACTCGCCTGCTCAACCTTTACCGTGATGTGTCCAGAAGTCGCCATGCTAGCGCTGACGGTCACCGTCGCTGAATACTCCGCGCCGGCACCTGCAGAGACAATCTTCGAGCTCGGAACCACGTAATTGCCCAACGTGATTCTTGGTCTATCTATTGCGTGCGACGCGCGCACGACGACGCGAATATTATCGCCATACTTTGCCACCTTGTACGGCGTCAACGTGCCATCGGCTGCGCCATCCAATCCCGTCAACGGCCTCACCAAAGACGTCGCTGCGTTGCTGCTCACCGTGTACACGGTTGTCAAATCCGCGCTCAACTTTTTTATTTGCATGCTGTACGCCCCCGAGACGAATTTTTGTCCAGAGACGACGATGTAATATGTCTTTTGCGTCGCCGTGAACTTCAGCGACCCACAGGATGCCGCTTGGAAGTTGGCGCACGAGACTTGCTTGAACCCACCGAATGGCGGGTAATTCAAACTCGCTTGCGCGTAGTTCTTCGCGTGAATGAAAACCGCGGTAAGCGAGATAAACGCAGAGTTCGCCGCCGTTGAGTCACCAGTGCCAGTGGGTGACATTGTGAACGAAACCGTGGCGGCGGCTTCCGCACTGGGAACGCTAAACTCAAAGCCAACAGAGCCGTACGAATCCGACGCCGTCGGCGGGTAGAATTCAAACGAGCCAATGTTGACGTTTGCAGAGGTGCGAGTGACGTCAAACGTCACGTTTTTCTTGGTGGACGCCAAAGAGTACTCGAAACGAGCCTCATACGTGGCCAAGCCATCGATCCACGGGGTGAATGTGAAAGTGATATCCCCATTCGCACCTATAGTATCGTGCGTCCAATCCGCCGACGGGATGTCTACAAAGTCTTTTGTGTAGACGCCCACGTTGGTTCCCGTGGCGGAGCCGCACATCGTAATCTCCAGAGCTTCATCCGTCGCCGAAGCGTAATTCATAGTGTACACGCGATACCCAGATGTTGATCCTATATCACTCGCGGTTCTGCACGAGTCTTCAATTCTAGGGAACGGGAACACTTGCGTCGTATCGGTCTCGCCTGTAAACTCTCGTGGCAAACCAGTCATTCGCGTGCGCGACCCATCCGTTCTCGTCGTACCGACGATGTATTCCGGCAAGGTTTCCGTGACGTCTAGCACGTCAAAAGCTAAGCGATTGTCGGAGAGTGACTTAAACTGCACATCAGACGGAGTGTAGCTTCTATACGGGTACACGGTGTCCGCTAATGTGGCGCCCGTCGACGCCGTCGCCGTGAGATATGAGGGAATCGTGCGGTCGTATCCGTAGATTGCCACAAACGCCATGCGACAGCCCTCTATTACGGCGGCGCGGGCAAAGTTGAACCCTTCGTTCGCCATCTGAGCGACGCACGAATCGTACACTTCACCCAGATACTGGCACTGGTCGCACCACTTCGCTTGCACCGTTGAGACGCTACCAGGGTCGTGCGTGGCGGTCCCGCAAGCGGCGTTGTTGAGCGCCGCGCCGCCGCCCCACGGCGCGCTTCCTTCTGCGTTCGCGTCGAAGTTTACGCTGGTCGCCGAGCCCGCCGTGGCGCATATGCCTGTCGATGTAACACTATTTGGGACACTTATGACCACGATGAGCTGCGCCGCGCATCCCGTGCAAGCGGTAAACTTGGTGATGTTTGCCACCGTCGTCTCTGAAATCGTTATTTGTAAAAGCTCCGTGCTCGCCAAGCCCGAGCTCACGGGCATCCAGTCAGACACGCACAAAACACCAGTGGAGCCGTCGGAGTATGGCAGATCATTCGTTTTGGTAACACTGTTGACTTTCACGGTGCCATCGGCGTGCACTTCGACGCTATCGTGCGCCGGCGAAACGGATGCTTTGAGACCGATGTGCGTGATGATGCGTCTCGCATAACCCGTGCCGGAGTCTTCGGCGAACCGAGCGACAAAGTCTCCATGCGCCGCGGCGTTCGCGTGCAAGGTGATATCGTTATTAGCCAGATTGATTGCGCCACAGTTCGTCTTGTCCACTGCGTCGTTCGTCGTCGTCAGCGCCTGTTGGCTGACAGCGTTGAGCGCTCCCGAGGTGGAGTCCTTGTCAAACGTCACGACTGTTTCACCACCGAAAACGCCACAAATCTTCTGTGGGTTGACGTATGCCGACTTACACGTCGGTACTGAACAAAACTCCCATCGAGGTTCGCCTCGGGTGTACGACCCGGTGATGGCGGTGTGATCGACGTAGCACCACGGGTGCGCGTCAGACGACGGATTACGACACTCATTGCTCGTCGATCCCGAAGACGACGCGTACGTGTGCGCGAACGGCGATTGGGACGACCACGACTGGCACTGTTTGCCCGAAATCGTCACGTTCGTGGTCCCAGTGTAAGCTACGATATTATCTGTACATTCTCCGTTTGCAAGCGTCGCGCCGCACTTGGGATACGGGCCGTAGCCTGTGGCGCAAGCGTTGCAAGTGCTCCCCGAGAATCCAGTGAAACACGTACACGAGGTCCCATCGACGTTCACGGTACCATGCCCACTGCAAAGATCATTACACGGGTTCGTCGTGCACGCTGCATCGCAAAGAGTGCCCGTGTATCCGCCCGCGCACTCGCATCGCTTGAGGGCCGCGTTCCAGGTGCCGCCGTTGGCGCACGTCGGCTGCGGCTCAATGAGTCGCTCACAGAGCTCGCCAGCGTATCCTGCGTCGCACTCGCACTCGCCCGAGAGTGCGTTGCAACGACCGTGGTCGCCACACTTGCACTGATCGCACGCGTACCCATCGAAGGCGCCCCGACAGGCGCATTGCATACTTCCGCTCACGCACGAACACACTCCATTGCTAGAGTCGCACGTTGAGCAAGTGTCTTGCACGCAAAGCCCTGAAGTGGCGTCCCGCGAATAACACGGCTCACAATCGCACTGACCGGTTCCAACATTGCACGTACCGTGTCCACCACACACCTCGGTGCCGACGGTCAAGGTGCCGGCGCACGCGACGGTGCAGTTTACACCCGACCATCCCTCGAGGCACACGCACGAGCCGCTCGAATCGAGACGACCAGAGCACACGCGCTGCTGCGTGCCGTCCGACTTCAGGTATGTGTGCGCTGAGCCACATTCGCATGTCCCGACTATCGTGGCGGCGTTACATCGCGAGCCGACGTAGCCAGGATTACAGAAGCAACTTCCCGACGCCGAGTCGCATAAACCGTTTCTCGAGCACGGATTGCTCGCGCCGCCGGGGCACATCTTCTCGCATCCGTCTCCACCGTAACCGCTCGAGCACGTACACGTGCGCGTGATGTTATCACACGTCCCCCTGCCGTTGCAAAACGCGCTGACGCGGTCGACATCTACGTAAGCGGGCAACATAGTTGAGGTGACGGCGCCCGGACACGTGGCGCACTGTGCGCTCGATCCCACGCTAAACGCGGAGCAATTACCATCTTGCGGAGCACTACCGTCGAGCTGCGCCGCGGTACACCGACCAGTGGTGTGGCACCACCCACATCCGCTCTGATCGGCGCACTCGCCGCACGTCAACGCCGCGCCGCACGTATCGAGGCACTCGCCGATGACGTCGAAGCCGCTCGAGCACGAACCATCAATCTTCGTGCACGTCTTCGTCGCCGAGCAGTACCCGCACGCGTCATCCGTGGCGCACGACGCGCACGTTGCGTGCAAAGCGCAGTGATTCGTGCAAGTTGCGCTGCGAATCTTGAAACCTCTCAACGCGCTCGCCGTCGGAATCGTCTCCCACGACATCGCAAACGTCGCGTCGTCAAACGACCCAATCTCCACCGAATCGATGCGTTCGAGCAGCGTGAACTTCATCGCAAACTCTGAGTTCACATCGGCGACGTGGCCGATGACGATACCGCGTTGATCCGATCCCGATCCCCAGCGAAACTTGCCAAGACCCAAATCCGTGTCCAACTCGTAGCAATCGCTCGCCGACGAAACCGACGGGTCGCATCCGCTTCCACTCGTCACCACGTTCGTCAATCCCCGAGGTTCCTCTATCACCACGTTCGCCGAGTTTTTCAACGAACCACCCTCCATCATCAGCCCAACCTCGGGAGAGCTCGACCCCGTCGCCGCCCTCGCGCCCGCCAACACCACCACGTGCGCGCCCGAGTCGTCGTCGTTCACGAACACAATCCTAACCGTCTTATCCTTCTCCAGTCCCGTGTTCGAATCCGCGTACGACAACGTCGATCCCATCTCCGCTCGATTATAAAACAACTGTCCCGCGCTCACCGTCGGCGACGTCGCGCACGCCCCCGCCGCGTTCGACCAATAGAGCTCGTTCCCCGCGTTCGTCCGCTTCGGCAATCGCACCGTCGTCGCCGCCGACGTGTTCCCCGCCGCGTTCCCCACGTCCAAGCACGCCTTCGCGAACGCGTCCACGAACAGCGGGTGCTCTTTCGGCACCGCGGTGACCGGTTTGACGGTTTTCCCTATGGACGCCTTCGTCGCCGTCGCCGTCGGCTCCCACGACGCGCCGTAACACACGTCCGCCGTGAACGCCGCGCGGCCCGGCGTCGCGCCGCCGAGCGCCGCGAAGAGCGCGATCGCGATCATCGCCGTCCGCGTCCACGCGCTCGGCGTTCGCGCGCTTCGCGTCGGCGTCGGCGCCGTCGCCGTCGCCATCGCGTCGTCCAACACCTCGCGTCGTCGTCGTCGTCGTCGCGTCGTCGTCGTCGCGCGCGCGTCGACGCGCCGCGTCGACATCGCGCGCGCGCCGATCGCGCCGCGTCGCGCGACGCTCGCGCGTTCGGGGCGCGGCGATGCGCGCGCGGAGTTGTGCGAGCGACGCGCGCGCGCGCGGCCGACCGCGTTCGACCGCGTTTGAAATAAACGTTTGGTCTGCGTTAAACCCTAGTAGTGTGTGTGTTTTTAAGCGATCACGTATATTTATAGGGCGTAACACCCTCGATTTGAACGGCACCGCGGATGCGTCGACCGCAGAACGCGGCGCCATGCGCGTCGGCGACCGCGCGCGCGACGCGCGATTGCGAACGCTCGTTCGCGTCGCCCTCGCGCTGTTCGCGCTCGCGCCGAGCCCGCGCTCGAGCGCGAGCGCGCCGGGAAGCGAAGCCGCGGGCGCTCGGGGCGCGCGCGCGCGCGACGCGCGACGCGCGCTCGGCGTGCGAACGACCGAGGCGGCGCGCGACGACGCGCTCACGGCGTGGAACGCGAGCGATGAGAGCATCGTGAGCCCGCTGCGGTGCCAGCGACGGGCGGTGTTCGGGGAGTGCGTGCAGGAGGTCGGGTGCGGGTGGTGCGACTCGCGCGACGTGGACGGACACAACCCGACGTGCTACTCCTTGCTCGACGCCGCGCTGTGCGTGTCGCATTTGCCGCCGGTGATGAACGCGCCGCGAGTGGTGAACGCGGTGACGAATGAGATTGAGATACCGTGCGATCCGAGGTGCGCGGCGATTGGGAACGCGGAGCACTGCGCGAAAGCGGACGGCTGCGGATGGTGCGCGGCGTCGTCGACGTGCATGAGCGGAAGCGTGTATAACGGACCGTGTAGAACGTGTGCGTATAATTGGACGTACAGTGCGCCGACGCCGACGTGCGTGGGGGCGATGACTGGGGATGGGTGCGCAACGTGCGGGTGCGAGAATAACGGCGTGTGCGCGGCGACGAGCAAGGAGTGCATTTGCCCTGATGCCTTCACGGGTAGTCTGTGCCAGTTCAACACCACGACGAACAACGGTCGGGACGCGTGTAATGGACACGGGACGTGGGACGCCACGGCGAAGGATTGCGTGTGCGATCGAGGATGGGTGGGCGTCGGGGACAATCGGTGCAAATTTTCGTGTTCGCCGTCGGTGGATTGCAACGGTAACGGCTATTGCTCCGAGCGAGATGGCACGTGTGTGTGCGATTTAGGGTTCGCCGGAGAGTCATGCTCGTGCCTGTCGCAATCTTTGGTGAGTTATCCTTATCCGGACGCGTTGTTGAACACGAACAAGACGGGCTGTTGCCCGTATAGTTACATTGAATGTCCATCGGGGTCGCTGAACGCCGGACAATGCGTGATAGCGCCAGCGGATACGACGAAGTGTCCGGTAGAGAGCAGAGACGATGGGTTTTTGGTGTTCCTGGGGTTGCTGTTGTTTTTCCTAGGCATGTACTTATCGGCCGCGATCATCGCGGCGATTTCAGGACATCCAGACCCGACGTGCACCGTGGTGGTCCGATTGCCCACTATCGTGCGGTTGCGAGATTCACTTTTCATGCGAAACATCGATGACGTGAACGAGATGCAGACCATTAGCTTGACTTGCAAGTTGACGGACAACTTCCAAAAGGTGAAGCGAATGGTTTGTCGGCGCTTGAAACATCAGCCGGATCCGGACAGCGTGGATTTGTTCTATTTGGGATGTCTCGTCGATCCTGGTTGGCGCTTAGGCGATGGAATCAACGTTGCACAGACGTGTCACGTGCACCTGAAGCTTCGCGGCAACCATGAGACGCACAAGTACACGTCAAAGAAGAAGGCACTGAAGCGCTTGCGTTACATCTTCAGCGACAACGTCATCATCTTCTGCCTGTATTTCTTCTTCATACTTTCGTTATCGCTCTGTGCGTCGACTTGGTCGTGGGATAGAAAGAATGATTCGGGGATTCCATCACCACCGCCGCCACCATCACCCACGCCCTTTAGTCCGCCACCGTTCCCACCGCCACCCAGCCCGCCGCCGTCGCCTGCGTATCCACCACCGCCACCAGCGGCATGGATTGATTTACTGAACGCGCAAAACACGGTGAACACGAATGCAACGTTCGGGACGGACTCCACGTTCATCGGCGCAGATCAAGTAGGACACATACCGACGGACATACTAGCATTAGAATCGATTACGGTGACGTACGCGACGCAGTTGGCGGTGACGAGCAACTCGTCCGGAAACGTAGTCAACTTTTACACGTACGAAGATGGGCCTCTCTGGCAGCGAGAGCTCCCTTTGTTCACGAGTCGCTCGGGTATTCCGTTTGTGGCGAACATATTCACCGTCTGTGATCCTCGGAAAGCAGTCGAGGCTACTTTCCAAGTCGAGATGAACGCCGGATACGGCGTCGTGTCGTATCAACCCAAACCGAATGAAAACGGCGTAGACGTATTCACCTTTCGCGGAACGGTTGAATATACCGTCGCACAAGCGCTCGGTCTCGACACCGATGGCACAGTCGATTGTAGTCCCGCCGTGCTGGCGTTGTACAACAATAGCTGCACGACGGATATCAAGGAGGCGCGAGTGGATATCGCGAAACGCAACGACGCACCAGTCGCCGCGGGCGGTGAGCAAATATTGAGCTACGAGTCAACGGCTGATATTATTCCAATGCGTACGCAGGTTGATGCGACCGCGACGGGCAGCAAGTTGAGCCGCCCTATGACGGCGACTGATATCGACGGCGACAGACTCACGTGGACGATTCGTCAACAGCCGGCGCACGGAACCCTCGAGCTTCCGGCCGGTCCCGTCGCTTATTCGTCGACGTTCGAGTATATACCAGACATTAATTTTACTGGGTATGATTATTTCATTTACAGTGTGGATGACAGTTTGGATAACACGCCCGATACGACTTTGTACGACGTGGCCAGCGTCGTCGTAGCCGTCGGATCCGCCACCGGAAAGCCCGTCGGCGTAGTCTCGCACTATTGGGTGGATGAAGATACGACAATGACGGGTCGATTCGGGCGAACGATCATGGCTTCGGAGTATGCCGGCACTTTAACTTACACCGTAACGAATGCGGGCGTGCAGAATGGCACCGTGACAAAGCTGTGCAATGACGTGGAGGTGCAGTATTGGTGGAATTGTTCTGTCAACACTGATGACGGAAATCTCAATTTTCAGTACTTCAACTATACGCCGAGCGCGAATTTCACCGGGACCGACAGTATTGAGTTCTCTATCGTGTCCAGTTACGACTCGACTCTCGCGGCGTCCGCCTCAGTCAACGTGACGATCAGACCTGTGAATGACCCCCCATTTTTGGCAAACATGGAGGTGAACGCGGTGATGAATAGAGACCGAGCGGCGGATGACTTAGGAGATGCAGATTTGACCCCGATTACGTTTTCGCCTTACGACGTCGACGCTGGTCCATACTTTAGACTTTTCTTGACGTGGAAACCGATCGTCACACAAAGCGATTGGGCGACGCGTAGGAGAGGTCGATGGTACAAATCAATCGACAGATTTGGACGACCGGTGGACGAAATTACGGCAGCAACGCTCGATCAGGTTGGTCTGCTGAACAACGGGACATCGATCACGCTTTATTATTTGGCGCCGCCATTACTCTACGGATTCTTTCCGTCCACCACGTTGGTTCGGCAGAATCCTTTAGAGAAGTACGCGATTCGCGTAGTCGACGACGGCAGCCTGGTGAGTGCGGAGGCAACATTGAATATTCATGTTGGTTGTGCGCTAGGTTACACAACAGAGTCAGCAAGCGCCGTTGGTGATGCGTCAAACGCAAAGACTTACGGCACGTGCACGATTTGTCCGCTTGGTCAAGTCACCGACGCCATCAACTCGCACACCTGTCGTGCCTGCCCGGTGGGTATGGCTGGCGGAACCGTGCAACGAGGCTTCTGTACCCGATGCAGCAATGGGTATTATTCCGACACCCCGGGACTTGAAACTTGCATTTCATGTCCCGCTGGGAGTACCTCTGTTCAAGGCGCAACGTCAAGGGACCAATGTTTCTGCAACATCGGTTGGTACGGCGTGCCGGGATATTGCTTTCCTTGCCCAGAGTACAGCGACTCCTACGGAGCGCCCGAACGTTGGACGTATTGTGCTGAGACGAATCTCACGGTGCCTTATCCGCAGCCTGGTTTCTACGTCGTGTCTCCTGAAACGCGCTCGTACAAGCAACCCATCTCCATGCGACAGTGCTTCCCCCATAAGGCGTGTCCCGGTGTGAAAGGCATCGCTGGCTCGGCGCAAGTGGACGCCATCGCCGCGGGCGGATCGAGTGCGGATGCCGTGCAGTGCGCAGAGGGATATGTTCACGACGCGTGTGAGACGTGTGTTACGGGCTACTACCGTCTCAATGGTCAGTGTTTGAAGTGCGGATCTGCTTTGGGGCACACGCTGTATGGTGCGGGCGTCGGCTTGGTGATGCTTTCGGCGATTTTGATGCCCTGGCTCATCGACGAGCAGAGCTTTCGATACATCGTCTATTGTCGTATATTATCGCTCGTTGTGTTTCTGCAAGAAGTTGGGATTATTGGGAGATACAATCTTGGCTGGAACGATTATCCCGGCTTGACTTTGCTGCTACAGCTATGCTACATACTGCAGCTCAACCCCGAAGTCATCGGCCTCGAATGTTTGACTGAATACGATTTTGTGGCACGCTGGAACTCATTAATGGCCATGCCGGCAATTGGACTTGCGCTGATGTACGGCATCGCACAGCTGTACGCCTACATTTGGGGTAAATTTTACATCAAAACGCAGCCGAGTGTCGAGGTGGTTCGCAACGGTCAAAGGCGATGGGTTTTAATGCTTCGAAGTATTTTGAACGTCATTCAAATTACTTATGTCGCCGTCATCATCGCGACATTTGACTTTTTCATATTTCATCGTTCAGTGACGGACAAGTTTGGGTACATTCGTGCGCAGCCGAACTTGCGATTCGGATATTTCTCATCGACGACTGGAAGCACGAAATGGCAACAGCTGTTCCCGCTCGCCTTGATCGCCCTGCTTCTGTACCCGATCGGTTTCTTTGCCATCATGTATTGGGTAATAAAGTACGCCATGGGAGGATGGGAAAAGCTGTGGAAACGAGATTTGATTGGATTTGCAACGTTCCAGTTCACAGATGATTACGTTTGGTATCGTGTGAACGAGATGGCACGAATATTGGCGTTGTGCTTGATTCAACTTCTAGGCTACGAGCTCAGAAATGGCAACGGTGTCGTGCAGGCGCTCACCGCTCTACTCGTAATATCTGTGTCGTTCGCGACCGTCATTTTGCGACCTTTTAAAACGAGCGAAGCAAAACGGTATCTTGGCTTACATTTGCTCGCCATGGTGCTCGTACTGATGCTTTCAGTCATTTCAATAGCGCCGGTGTCGTACATCATCAACCAAAGGACAAAGGACAACGCCAGAAATGCCGTGTGGCAAACCATTGCGGTGGCTGTCTTTGTTTTCTGCGCAGGGATTTTTTACGAAGCCTATAGCAGCGCGGAATGGTTCAAGAGAGCTGACTGGCACCTTCGACGGGCCTACAAGAATTTTATCGCTCGTGTCATCAGTATTGTCGTGAGTGAGCACCGCTCATCGCAGTGGCTACGCGAACGCAAGTGGGTCGAATGGAAACCGACACTTTCGCTGCTCAACCCCAGTGCGGGCGCGATTCTTCAGCTTGAGTCCGCGGAAGGTGATCAAGGATTGTATTTCAGTGGTAATTTCGACATGCACCTGCGAATGGAATTCGCTCGAGGAATTCGCTCGCTCTGGCGACACAAGACTGTGGAGACCATTCTGGGTACCCATGACGACAGAGCCAAATCTTTCTACAAGATGCTCTCGCGCCCGGTGCGTCAAAGCCTGATTCGCGCCGCGGCGGTGGACAATCGGGACATGAATCGACAAGTGCAACTCTTCATCGAGAATAAGATGATTCAAAAGAGATACAACTTCTATCGCAAGTTTTACAGACAGGCTCAAAAAGATTTACGCGGCGTCTCAGGCGCTCACAACCCGTCGGTCGAACGCTTTTTACTTCGAGACTCCACTCTCGCCCGTGCGAAGTCGCACGCTACGCAAGAGAAAGAGAAGGAGGACGAAGAGAAGCAACTCGCTGAGTATGAGGTACTTCAACAAGCTGACAACGTTCGAAGAGCCTTTCAAACGGATGCGAACGACGCGGCAGACTTGGACCAAGAGGAGCTCTTTTTCCAAACATCCGAAGTCAGTGGACGCACGCACTTTGTTCGGTTCCAGGGTTACTTTGGTGATATTCACCCTGATTGGGATGCTTACGATGAAAGTCTCGCAAAAGCGAAAGCAGAGGCGCAGGATGAAGACGGTGACGTGTTGCCGTGGCACCTTGACCTCGACGACGTCTACGACGATTTCTGTTGCCTCTGCGAATGCGAGCCCGGAGAGCGCTGCGCTCGTCACGGCAACTTGTACGTCGTCATCCAGCAAGACGACGAAGAGGTGTCGCGAATTAAACAAGAGCGAGAACGACACTTCCGTACGAGAGAAACCATCATCATTCAGGAAGAAGACCCGGATCGATCGAGAGATTTAGGATGGAACGTGTACGTCCCCGTTCGTCTCAAGGAGGAAGTCTCAAGCGTTCACACCAAGCTCGCCACAGAATTGCGAGACATGCGCGATCGGGGCGAGTTCGCAGGTGAAGACGAGCTTCCTGCTGTCACTGGAAGTAAATTTGATATCTCGCACAAAGGCAAGCTGCTCGACACTCACAACACAGTGAAGCTCGAGAATCTTCAATGGAAGGCGGAGGTGCAGCTCGAGAACCGCCGCGGTAATTTGGCCAAGACGACAGCGTGGTTGATTCTTCAAGATGACCCAGAAGAGGCAAGGGATCCCGATGAAGATGAACGAATGTACGCTCGACCGGATATTGAAGAAGGGCCAGTGTTGGCGCAACCGGTGCTCCAATCTAATCTTGTTCACGAAAATCCGGAAATGACGGTGCTCGACTTGCGCAGAATGCTTGCGGACAGCAATTCAAAACCTCTTGAACGAACGATTCTGCGTTACCGCAACAATGGTAAGGAGCTCATCCAAGATGCCGCTCCGCTTACTCGCAAGGGTATCAGCAAACCGAACCATGTGCTGACTTCTTTCGAGCCCGAAGATGGCAACTATTACGTCTGGAGCGAGATTCGCAATCACTGGACATTTTTGGAGGGTTTGTTCAAAACATACGCGTCGATTCCGTCTGGTCCGAGTGACAACGAAACGCGCGTCGGTGCGGATGATCACTTGCTCATGTCTTACCGTCAGTTCATGTACCTCATCTCGAGTTGCAAGATTGAGGACAAACTACCGAACTCGCAGTACAATCAGCTCTCAGCCGTCGTTCGATCGGTATTCGATACCGTCAAGGCGCCCGAGCTTCTCGCCAAGTGTCTCACACTCGATCGAGAGACTGGCTCAGTTGAAGGATCGCTATGTCCGAGCGAAGGTCCGAGGTTGGAGCTGCGTATCAAGCACGCTTGGGGAATGCACCTGGATGAATTCCTCACTTCCCTCGTCTTCATGGCTTGGATCATCTACGGTCATCGCGTGCCATTGACAGATAGAGGCGTCGCTCGCGCAACGCGCTGGCTGATTGAACGCATACTTCGCCCTAAGGCGCATCATATCGTCGAAGCATACGAAGCACAAGCGAGATTTGCGACGGCTATGAAGAAGCAAGGCAAATCGTCTGACGAGGACATCCGCGCTGTGAGCACTGTGTACAAGGCTTTCACCGACAAGGATGGCATGGGAGTGATGGAGTTCAAGGCTGCAACAATGTGGGCCGTCGGTGCCGAGAGTCCATTGAACAAGTTTGGTGAATTGGTCTTCCGAACCTACAGCGATTTCTCAACGTCGACTCCTGATTGGGTGTACCACGGCGCTCGACATGGCTGGGTGCACGCCATCGATGAAAAACCTGACGGGTACTTGTGCTGCCAAGGGAGCCGGCTGGACGCGAAGAAGTTTATGCTCGCGTTTGGCGATTTCTGCTTCCGCGCGAATCCAACCGTAAAGCCATCGGAAGCGCTTCAAGCACAATTCAAACAAGCACAAGAGAGAAAACCGCTCGCGGAGTCGCCGAGTGTGCATGCGGTGCTCGAAGAGCCGAGCGATGAGTTGGCGCGCAAGAACCTCGTCATGCCGGATTCGCGCTGCTCCATCTGCGGTATGACGGATCATGAAGCGCCAAATTGTCCTCGCAAAAAGGATGTCAACTGTCCAAATTGCGGAATCACCGTAGAGCCGCCGAATAAAATCGTCATCGGTCCGGATGATTTGGAATATTGCAACGAGTGCTTGCGGGAGGATGAACCGGAAGACGAGCCGTTCGTGTGCCCGAACTGCGAGACGCCGTGCGAGCCCGAAGAAGTCGCGATCAGCGACGTCGACGGCAAGAAACACTGCCCGCGTTGCGCGCCGGAGCCGTTCGTGTGCCCGAACTGCGAGACGCCGTGCGAGCCCGAAGAAGTCGCGATCAGCGACGTCGACGGCAAGAAACACTGCCCGCGTTGCGCGCCGGAGCCGTTCGTGTGCCCGAACTGCGAGACGCCGTGCGAGCCCGAAGAAGTCGCGATCAGCGACGTCGACGGCAAGAAACACTGCCCGCGTTGCGCGCCGGAGCCGTTCGTGTGCCCGAACTGCGAGACGCCGTGCGAGCCCGAAGACGTCATCAAGGTCGACGGTGGGCAATTCTGTCCGAAATGTTGGTCGCCACAGCGAAAACGCTCAATCCCCACGTGTCCGAATTGCGACGCACCGTGTACGTTGAACGATATCATCACGGGTCCAGGCGGGAAGGATTACTGCCCGCGGTGCGTACCCGAGGAAGAACCTGAGATGGACGAAGCGCCAAGACAAGCTTCGTCCAAGGCGCCGGCGCCCTTCGAGTGTCCGAACTGCTCGCGTGAGATGGAACCGGAGGACGTCATGCCCGGTCCAGACGGCAACGTCTACTGCGCCGAGTGCTTCCCCGACGAAGCACTCGACGATGACGTCGACGATGAGGACTACCCGTCCGCTCCGGCGTTCACCAAACCCAAAATTGAGAAGGCGCAACGCCAACGCGTCGCTCGCGTTCGCAAGGTGACCAAGAGGCGCGCCGACGACGACGCGCCCATCGCCAAACCACGCGCTTTCACCCCATCTTCGCCACCGCCGCCAAAGCCCGAGCGCGAGCGCATCGCTCGAGTCCGCACGGTCACCACGACCGTCGTCGACGACGAAAGCGTCGCCCGACCTCGCGCGTTCGCGCGCGCTCCCAGCCGAGCCGATCGCGAGCGCGCCGAAGCCGCCTCCTCGGCGTCCCGTCTGGGCAAATTTTTCGGCTTCGGCGGCGCTTCGTCCTCGACCGCGCGCGAATAAAATACATTATTTCTCGCCCACATCGCGCGTTTCGCGCCCTTAGCCACCTTAGTTTTAATCCAAATCAACCTCCTCGGCGCGAGCGCTTCGTCCTCCGCGATTCCGTTGGTTCCCCTCCCATCGCGCCGCGCGTCGCGTCGTCGCCCCCCACACCTCGACGCCCATCGCGTCGCGCGTCCCGCGTCGCGCATCGATCCGCGACGCCACGCCGCGCGTCTCCGACGCGCCCGCGCGCCCTCGCGCCTCCCACCGCGCGCGCGCGACGTCGCGCGACGTTTGAATTCGACCCGTCTGTCGGTCGACGATCCGACTTCATGTCGACGCCGCTCGCGCCGCGCGACGCGAACGCCCGCGGCGACGACGCGGGAACGCGCGAAAAGCGTTTCGACGCCGACGTCGACGACGCGCGCGCGCGACGCGCGTCGCGGCCGCGACGGGTGTCGTTCAAGACGATGGATGACCGGGGCGAGGTGGCGCCGACCGTTGATTTAAAAACGGCGCGAGGCGAGACGCGCGCGAAGGATGGTGCGGAGAACGATGCGACGGACGCGACGCGACGGGACGAGCGCGAGGAACGAGGACTGACGAAAACGCTCGCGCGGGGCGATGGCGCGGTAGGCACGACGACGCGGTTGGCGCAGTTGCGCGCGGCGCGCGCGGCGGCGGCGGCGGCGGCGGCGGCGGGAGGCAAGCCGGCGGGCGCGTACGCGCCGCGAGCGAGTCGACGGGAACGGCTGCGGTTGCGACGTGGAACCGGGCGGGAGGTGCGCGCGCGACCGTTCGTGATCAGGGTGAACATTCCGGGGATCATGAAGCAGAAAAGTTCGAGCGATATGGACGTGTCGAACGGGAGCGGCGGGGAGGCGTTTTCGGCGCCGAACGGCGTGAGCATCGTGGAGATTGGAGAGGATTCGCACGCGAGCGCGGGGAGCGGTAGCGGCAGCGGTGGGTCGAATGTGAATCCGTTTACGGTGAACACCGGTTCGATGGACGGCCCGCGACCGATGTTCAGGCCGTCGACGCACATTTTGCACGACGCGGCGGCGACGCCGAACGGGTCCAAGTCAAAGGCGGGACGGCTGTCGAGCGCGGGTACGCCGAACGCGGCCGAGGCGTTGGCGATGATGATGCACGCCGAATACCCCGAGGGGTTGCCGGAAGAGATGCAGGGCGTGTCACACTTCGCCAATTCGCAGCGCGACGAACCGCCGCTCGCGGACTTTTACGGCGAGGAGGATATGGATCTCGGCTACGACGACGTCGCGGCGTACGATGACGACGGATTTCCCGAACCACCGGCGCCGCGCAAGCGCACCACCGCAGGTGTGCCGCACAAGCGCCTTCGCGCCGAGATGGAGCGCCGCAAGTCGCTCGCCTTGGCCGGTTTACAAGCAACCGAGGGTGGCGTGCGACGATCGACGCGTCAACGATCCAAGCCACTCGAGTATTGGCGCGGAGAGACCAAGGTGTACCAACGACTCCACAACTCCTTGCCCACGGTCACGCAGATCGAACGACGCACGGCAAACCCGATTTGGCCGCGTAAGACCCCGGGTGGTCCTTCGCAACCGTTCCGCGTGTCGCGACTTCGCCCGGCGGAGGCGCTGCGCGATCTCGGCGGCAGTCTTCCCGACCCCTCGCCTTTGGATCGTCGCGGCGTGCGTTACGGCTTGATGCCGCCGCCGCCACCAGCGTCGTGGGCGGAGAGGTACGGCATCAATCCGCTGTCGACGAGCATTGCTCCTGCCCCTGGTCGCGGTGTGCCTTTGATGCGCGAAGAAGACGTCGACGAAGACGCTCTTCGCGGCGGCGCAAAGAAGCAAAAGAAACGCGGACGCAAGCCAAAGGCTGTCAAGGAGGCTGAAGAGCGAGCCGCGAACGAAGCGTTCGTCGCGTCAACGGTGGCGAATATCATGAGCAACGTCATCGCCGCCAACCGCTCGCCAGAAGAAATCGCGGAGGACGAGGCGCAAGCTAGTAAGGATGTCATCGAGGCGGAGGTCGTCGTCGCCACGGAAGAATTGGATGACGACGAAGCGGAACGTCAGGCCGAGCGCGAAGCGGATGAAGCCGTGGCGGAAGTAGAGCGTGAATTAGCGGCCGAGCTCGCGGCGGAGGCCGCCGCCGAGGCGGAAGAGGAGGGTGCGAGGTCCATTGAAGAAGAGCGAGTCGTCGAAGAGGCGCCGCTCGACGTGAGCGAGCTCGAGGACGTCGTCGAATTGAACACGGATTTCACTAGAGTAGACGACGCTGCCGGAGCGACCACGACCACGACGACGACGTCGCAGGTCGTCGAAGAACCGGCCACCGTCGCCGCACCCGTCGAGTTGGATGCCCAAGAAGAGACGCCGCTCCAAGAGTTGGAGATGAACGACGATCCCATGGACGTCGACGCGCCGCCCTCGGTGCTCAAGGCGACGCCCTCGAAGACTGCCGCGGACGAAAACGTCGAACCCGAGGCTGCAGAAGAAGAAGCGTAATCACTAGCAAACGAATTCCTACAGCTTGTATTTTACAACACTACGACGACATCAACGCCGACGCTCCAACTTGGCGCCGAGCTCCGTCAACGCGAATCCCGCCCTCGAGCGTCTCGCCGCCCCTTTCGCACGCCACGCGCTATTCCTATGCGTCGTCTGACACATTCCCTGCGCGTCTTCCGCGCTCCCCGTACGCAAAGGCTCCAAGCGAATCTCACAATCCGCGCTCTCCGCCAACCACGCCTCGACCGCGCCGACGTCCCAGTGCGACAGCGTCACCAAATCAACCTCCTCCCCCGCCTCGCGCGAGACCGCGTCCAAGAACCGCTCCAACTCCATCGCATCATCCGCGCATTCGCTCATAACCAGCCCATCGAGCCCATCGACGCAGACGCAGACGCGTCCCGATCCCGCCGCGCGCGTCGTCGCCGCCGCCGCGTCCCGAACGTCCCGCAGCGTCCCCGTCAACCCGTCCCCCGTCGTCGTCCTCGCCGTCGTGAACGCGTCCACGAACGCGCACGAGCCGCGCGAGAGGGCGTTTGACACCGAATCTCGCGCGCCGCGCGCGATTTTACGCGCCAGCGCGGTGATTTCACTCGGGTGGTGCTCCACGCAGAGCACCACCACCGGGCTTCGTTCGCACGCGTACGCGACGAACGAGGCGAAGAGCCACGTCCCGGGGGCGTCCAGGTGGTCGACGATGGCGAGCGCGCGCGCCGGGTGGCGCGCGTCGGCGTCGAGCGCGACGCCGAGGGTTTCGAGCATGACGCGAGCGGCGGTGTGCGGCGCGGCGACGCGACGACGAGCGAAGACGCCGCGAGGCGCGGTGCGGAGATCTCGCGGATTGATTTCGTCGTGATTCGATTCGATTCGTTCGAGCGGCGAGCGCGATCGAGAGTCTTGCGCGATCGAGCCGGCGCGACGGTTGGCGCGTCGGTCGGCGACTGGACTAGTCGTCGTCGTCGGATTCGTCGTCGTCGGATTCGTCGTCGTCGGATTCGTCGTCGTCGGATTCGCTCGTGACGACGACGTTGATGTCGTCATCGGCGTTGCGCGGGATAGCGATCCCGAATGGAGCTTTGATGGCGACGACGTCGTACACGCGGTCGTCCGCGATCACGCGCTCGTTGAATCGAGTCGCTTTTCCGGTTTCCTGTACCATCATATCGTGTTCGCGGTACGCAGAAGCGATGGAGTCGAGTGTTTCATCGGGTTTGGCGTCTTCGAAGTCCTCGATCGTGCGATCGCCGGCGACAAGCACGATCAGTTCGGCGTCCGTCTTGCCGACGACGTCGGCGTCGGATTCGAGCTCGAAAGATTTGACGTAGTAGTCGTTGACGGCGGTGTAGTACCCAGAGGCGTTCTTGGTCCAAAATTGGAACGCGCCATTTTCTACCACAGCGCGACCGAGCCAATTGATGCGATCGATGCGCGCTTGAGAATCAGCGTCGGCGTCGTTGGTCTCTGCTTGTTGCAGCAGTCGCCGCGCGCTCGAAGCCGTCGTACCACGCATCTCGGCGCCGATAGCGCTCGTGGCCATCAAGAGCGTCGCGCACGTCGTCAATGCGATTTTTTGAAGCTTCATGGTGTTCGTTCTGCGTCTGCTCGCGCGCGGTGAAGTGGCGAGTGACACTTCTCCTCGCCCGAGGAACGTGAACAGTCACACGAGGACGAGACGAAGCGCTCGAGAGCGAAGACTCGAGGGCGATTGTGTTTACGGAAGACGTGTATTGTACAGTTCTAAAACAACTCCGATTCAAGAGACAAAACCTCAACGATCGTGTTCACCGAATTTCGGGACGTTCGGGGCGAAGCGTCCCTTCGGCGGTTTCGGCTTGTCCATCAGTAGCTTGCGATTGATTGCTTCAAAGTCACTTGACGGTGATGTATATGCGTACACGCTCTCACCGATAGTGGCAAACAGGCTTCGCGTGCGTGGCGTTGGCGGTGCGCCTTCGTGGAGCATGCTGGCAACGCGTTCGGGACGCATTGGCGACACGTAAATGTTTTGGTTGTCGATGGGTAAACGCCGCCGAGGCGACGACAACCCAAACGGAAGCGCGTCGTCTACGCTCACGGTATTTCCTTGCTCGCCACCATCGGTATCTAGATTGGTCGTGTCTCGCGCAGGGCGCTCGCGGAGCGTCAACAAAAACTCCTTAACCCGCCCGACGAAGACCTTGTTGTAAAAGGAAATGATGTCGCCCCGATTGACGACTTCGAGCTCGGGGTCGTTTTGCTCCAACACCACGGCCCAGAATATCTCTTCGCTCGATTGCGGCTGCTTGGAGTATTGGTATATGATATCCTTGAACTGCAGCGAGTTCGAGGAAATCCCAGCGCTCGCCTTGCACACACCGTAGACCGAGACCAAGATGATTTGATCGATGTGCCTGTTGTACACGAGATTAGTCTGTTCGTACACGACGTGTTCAATCAATGCGTAAATGTCGCGCGTGACGTCCGTTGACAAGTTCAATCTCGACGCCAAGTCCCCTAAACGTCTCGCCGCAAGATGCATAACCTTGGCAAAGAACATTCGGAGCGCCTTGAACGCACACACGTCGCACCCACTCGGCTGTTCGACGGTGTGATTTCGAACGGCGGCGAAACGCACGGGCAACGGTTCGCCTCGAGACACCCGCCGACGCGGCGTCGTCGCACCACGCAAAGGAGACGAAAACGCTGAAAACGCGCTCGTCGGTGCGCGTCGCACTGGCGATTGACACTGCGCCATGACGAGGTCTGCGTCATCGCCCGACGAGCCTTCGCGCTCGGTGCCGCCAATCGCCGCGACCTCCGCCACAGACGCCACGTTCAAGACGGGTGTGCTCACGCGTTTGGGCGCTTGCGGTGACCTAGGCGCCGTTCGTCCCGGCAATGCCGTCGACGCTCCACCACTGCCACGCGCGCTCTCGTGAAACGTTTTCAAAAACTCAAACAACGTCGATCCCTTGCACCACGCCAGGCGCTCGAGCGTCTTTTCCTCGAGCGAGTTGAAGTGTCGCTGAATCTCGCGCGGCATGCTCATGTCTGCGCGCACAAAGGGTTCGATGATGGTCGCTAAATCGAACGGGTGAATTCCCATCAAGTGTGTCGTCGCCGGAAACGCCAACGTGGACGTCTTGTACGTGGAAACGACGACTTCCATGCAGCACGTCACCAACGACTTTGTGAAGCGGTCGCTCGCGAGCAAGGTGGTAAAGTTGACATCCTTCTTGTCCCCGGCGATTCGCTCGAGTTCGTCCTTCAAAATGCGATTCAAAAAGTAAAAGAAGACGTGCGACACCTCGGATGTTCGCTGTTTGACTAACTCATCCATCACCGTGCTGTGCGGACTGATGTCCGTGCGCATAGTCGTCACCAGCGCGTCCTCGCGGATCGCTTGTCCTATTCTTTGCCCAAAGTTTGTGACTTTTTTCTTCAACGCTTGCACGATTTCGGGATTGTCCGGAACGAAGCGTTGTAACTCTGCAGTTTTCGTCTCGAGATCTGAGCTGCCACACACGACGTCTTGTAACCACGATGCGCTCGCCATGGCTTGACTAATCGGCGTCGCGGCGACGCCGCCAACGCCGCTCGCCATGATCCCGCGCAACGAGTGCATCGGACTCGGCGGGACGCCGTGTATGGGAATTTTCTTCGGTCTGATTGGCGAGAAAGGCGCCACGCGCTTGCGACGAGCGGGCGTGGCCATCGATCCGTACGTCGTTGTCGTCTTGCAATCGGCGAGATCGCCGATGATTTTCCTTCCTCGCGACTCTGCGCTCGTCATCTCCGTGTACAAGTACAACGTCTCGTCAACGGCGAGACGGCCAAACGTTTCCGACGCGACGCGAGAGTAACGCTCGACGACGGATGCAGACACGTCCCGTTCGCCGTCGAAGACGCCTTGTGCGCACATGTCGCTCGGCGCGACGTCGTCAAAGTGTTTCGACGCATCCATCGTAGCCTCCGGGAACGACGCTTTCACCACCTTGAGCACGGCGTCTGACATCGCGCGCACGGTATCCTTCTTGGCTTTCGACGCCAAACTGAGACTGGCAAGCGGATCTGGAAGCTTCGTCGTCTCGTCCTTGGCCGTCATGCTCACCATATTCTTCAGCGACGTTCTCAACGACTCTCGCGGGGCGTTGATTAACAAAAACGCCTCCACGGCGACGAGCAAGTGGTAGCACGAGTACAAATCTGGAAACGTCGGTAAAGACTCGCACTTGGCGCACACGTAAAGCGCCCACCCGAGCTTGGCCACCGCCACGCCCGCGGGGGAGTCGGCGTCGAAATGCACGCGCATAAACTCGTGAAACTTCTTCGCAATCACCTTGTTAAACGCAAACGCGCTGCGCAATTCGCGAATCTTCAACACGCGCTCCACCTCCGCCACCGTCGACGATCCCGCGGGCGCGTGACTGCGCAATCGCATCGCGAGCGCGCGCGCCGCCGCGTTTAAAAACTCGGGCAACGCGTCCAACACCGCCACCAACGTCGTCTCGTGCTCCTCCAGTATCGCCGTCACGTCCCCCGCGCCGCGCGCCGCCGCGTCCACCGCCCCGCCTCTCTTCCCGTCCCTCACGACGTCCTCGGCGTCCACCAATCCCAGCGCCGCGAACGTCCCGCACGCCCTCGCCGCGCGATTCACCGCGTCCGCGTCCGCGTCCGCGCTCGCCCCTCGCGTCCGCGTCGCCGTCTCGGTCAAATCCTTCGCCAGCGCTCGCACCTCATCCGCTCTCGCGTGCGTCCCGCGCGCGTCCAGGCGCGCCGTCGGATCGATCGTCGACATCACCGTCGTCGACGCGCGTTCGCCCGATCGCGCGCGCCGCGTCCCGGAGCGCGCGAATGTCGCGTCGATTCGCAATCGCCTTTTCCCGCGCTTTTTCGTCGATCGGTCGATCGATC
>Ga0206682_10001317_pt1 | contig 24650 bp, 34 predicted proteins | sample M240m12015metaG_FD_155444 | JGI IMG/M metagenome (GOLD analysis project Ga0206682, IMG submission 155444) | Ammonia-oxidizing marine archaeal communities from Monterey Bay, California, United States - M2 40m 12015 | ecosystem: Environmental > Aquatic > Marine > Intertidal zone | place: USA...
GCAGTTAATAGTCTTTTATATTTCATCTTTCTTCTCCTTAGTTATTGAATGAACTTTCAGTGTTACATTAATACCTCTTGCTTTTAAATATGACTTAGCTTTTTGCGCCCCATTCCAATCTGGTGTCACTAGATATGTTTTAGGGTCAAGAAAAAAGCCACTCTTAATTACTGCATTTATAGAATACACTAACATAACATCTCCTTAAAATATTGCTTCGCCACATTCTAGCAAAGCTTGTTTATATAAATCTCTCTGAGTTTGAGCTTTCTCACCTGTTGCTACTACTTCTAAACCATTACGCTCACAAAAGTTTCTTGCTTCACGTAACGATAAAAACTTACGAACTACCCATCCATCTGCATCTACTGCTGTGTGTGTAAAAATCCTTTTCATCTTAATAATCCTCCTCGTAATTAAAACAAGCTCTAGGGTTTTCTTTGTAATCAGTTTTCACATCATAGTAATCTGAGAACCCTTCGCTACTACCAAAATGGTCTTCTTTCCATCTAGCTAATGCTTCTGCTCTTTCTTTATCCATGTCTTTCTCCTTAGTTAAAAAATGGTGGATAGTGTAGGAATCGAACCTACTCACCCAGAGGGAATGGATTTACAGTCCATCGCAACTCTCCAACTTTGCCGACTATCCGTTTAATAGCACTTTTAGATATAAGTAGGAATTGAACCTACACTGCTTGTTATGAAAGTTGCAACTAACATAATTTGCTGTTCTCGGTTTGTCTATTTATACATAGTGATAGATTCACCTCGCCTATTGTTGTTATTCAACGATGACTCGCTTTCCCGTAAAATATATAATATTCACATTATATGCGTTGGTACTTTTTCGACCAACTAACCACTTTAGCTTTAGACTTGCCCCACAGTGAGGGACAAGGGAGACACTCTCTCCCCTAGTAAACTATCAAATTGCAATTATCAAGTTCACTTGTCAACATAGTGTCGGTAGAATAACGCCTCAGGGTTTCCCCTTAAACTATTATATCTAAAAGTGCTATTGGTGGAGCAGGTGGGAGTTGAACCCACTTTCAAGCCCTGATTTAACATTAAGCTTGTCGATACCAATTCTGCCCCGGGTTAATTTATAAATACTTCTGAGCTGACTCATTGCCTAGAACTTTTAATTCTGACACATAGTATTCTTTTTCAGTGTCATCTTGCAAGTGTGAGCTTTGATTCAGCTTTATTGCAACATCTTCAGCATCTTTTTCATTAACGAATGCAAGTGAAAAGTCTGTGAATATGTTTTTTACTGTCCATATTGTTATATCCATTTTTATATCTCCTTAAAGTTAAATAGCCCGACCCCGTAATATCAGGGTCGCTGGCATCTGGATTTAAAGCATCCGTTGACTTAAAGATTTGTATATCCGTTCTTAGGTATCTTTTGACCTTTGCTTCTGCATCATATTGCTATGATTAAGTTGTGTTGCGGTTAATTACTGATGGTCTCATCAGCACTGTCATAAACAGTGGACTAGGTGTTGCCACCTAGTTTCGACCTTACTTAATCCAAACGATGTTGCCGTTTTGGTCAATATAATAGTGATTATATTCCATGACGTTCTCCTTTTAAAGTTAGTTAGTGTCTCTCTCTTACATATATAAGTATTTAAATGGTGGGTGGCTTCCCACCCCATTACTTTAGTCTTTGATAAAACTACCATCGTTGTTACGACCTAAACCATAGTCATGGTTCTCGACAGTACGTTCTACCCAATTCCAAAATTCTATTACGTGTTGGTCATGATTATTCATTTTTGTATCTCCTTTAGTTAGTGTCTCTCTCTTCAATAATAAGTATTTCTTTGGCGGGTCAGGTTAATTGTAATCAATTTCAGTCTTTACTATTGTTAGTGCATCAGGGAAATAAGATACTATTTCCTCTGCACTTTCTTTCTTCACATATACTCCATAAACTTCGTTGCCATCCATAACAACATATGCAGTATGTATTTCTGGTAATTTAAAACAACTGTCCATAACGATTCTCCTTTAATTTTCTGATGGTCTCATCAGTCAGGTAAAAAACCTGAGACACTCTCCCGAGTGTTTCGACCTTACTTACCTTGTAGCCTCATAACTGTTACTGTATAAAACTGAACACTATCATCATCATACTTTTCCCAATCCAATACAGAAGCTTTTGCTGATTCTAGTGATTTATGCACATCTAATATTGCTGATGTGCCATCGTTTCTTGTTTCTTCTACTATCCATACTTTATTCATAACGTTCTCCTTAGTTAGTTTCTACTGCTTACATATATAAGTATTTATTTGGCGGGTCAGTTAATTTGAGCAAAAAAAACCCCTGGTTAAAGGGGTTATATAGTTAAAAACGTGGTGCCGTCTTAAAATGCGTTTTGGGGTGGTTTTGTTAAAATAAAACCCTTATAAATCAATGACTTACAGATAAGCTATTTGTGGGGTAATTTGCCTGAAATGGCGTTCAAAACAGGTCTTTCTGGAGGTATATATCGACCTATACATATCTCATCAACATACTCGTTAGTGATATATTTATTCAATTCCTTGTCATATACCTTAGACCTTGATGTTTTAGTAGTACATTCCTTAACTACATTGTCATTATCTTTAGACAAACCAATAGGGTCAAAGGCATCACCTATAATGACGCCTGAAGTCATCCCACTTAGAAATATAAGCGTTATTGGTTCCATGCTACTGATTTAACCCATTTTGTTGAAGATTTAAGTAAGGTGCAATTACTTGTGTAAATTTAGTGTTTGTCGCTAATACATCAAGCATCCTAGCGGGTATACCACCTGTTTGACCCATTTTATATAATATCTCACCAATTACTCTAGGTGATTGAGCCATTAGAAACCCAGCGGCCATAGGGATACTTGCTACACCAGTGGCAACACCACCTGCGGCCCCTACACCAGCAGTTGAGAATCCTATTGACCTAGGAGCAAAGCCTTTAAAAGCATTACCCATAATCTGAGGTATTAATGCACCTACTTCACCAAATTCATCTAGTGATTGAATTGTTTTAAGTCTGCTACCGAAGTTAGTATTAACATTATTCCTACTTGCTGAAGTCAGTTTTCTTAATGTAGCGTCAATAGTTTTACCTGATTGCTTACTTAAAGATAGTGTTTTACCAAGGTCATCTTTAATAAACTGAGAATCTGCGCCATATTCTTTCATCATTTTTTTATAAGTAGGGTCAACATTACCTATCGCAGTTCTTACATTACTAGCAATTCTATTTCCAGCTGTTTTCATTTGATTGCTACCTAGAGGTAAGCTTTCTATTTGACCTTGTAGCGATTGTTTTAACTTATCCATTCCCTCGATAGTGTGAAGCTTCTTATTCTTTTTAAAGTAGTTAACCTTACCTTCCATTAAGTTTAAGAATTTCATCATAGCAGGGTCTGTGACAATACCATTAGTTCTAGCAAAATCATCTTTTGTCTTCTTAATGGTTGCATTTAATTCATCAAATGCTTTTGTTACTCTTGTTTGGCCTATCTTACCCATAGACTTGTCATATTTAGCATTTTTAGATTTAATTGCATCGCTTAACTTTCTTTGTGCTAACTCAACAAGCTCAGTATCATCTATCTTACCTCTCATCTGCTCTACAAAGCCCTTACTAGGGTTCTGTTTTCTCGTTAAGAATGATTGAGCTGAATCTGCACCTGCCCTTAAAGCACCACCAAAAGCTTGTGAACCTACCCTTGCTGTTGCTGTGTCTAATAAAGCTCCAGCACCTCTTCCTATAGCTTTTACCCCACCACCTAGGTTTTTAATAGGGTCAACTAAGTCGGTTGCTTTGCCTACAGCATTACTTATCTTACCTACTGTACCAGCTTTACTTGCTAACCTTGTCCCTGTTCTAACAATACCACCTACACCAGTAGCATCTAAAGCCAAACCAAATGGGTCTGTAGCAAGTGTATTTTTTAATCCTTGTTCACTACCGTATCTATCTTTAAGCATCTGAGTCATGTTAGCTGACTTATCAGTGTATTCCTTTCTTTCTTCTTCTGTGTAGTTATCAGCCATACCAAATAAGTTGTTACTTATACCATAACCTGTTGCAACGTCTCCTATAGATTCAGCAGTGTCTATAGGGTTAAGTATTGCAGTACCAATGTTTTTAACAACACCAACAGCACTTCTAGGAATATTAACTAAGCCCTCTTTTGCGGCGTCACCCCATGTCCTATTTTCTATGATGTCAAGTCGCTTTTGTTCTGCTTTTTGATTGCTAGATAATTGTTGTGCTTGTCTAATAACTTCATCTTGACTTGCGCCAACAGGTCCTTGCACCTTGATAATATTACCATCAGGTGATTTAACTTCGTATATTTTTGTTTCCATTAATTACCCTTTTGTTATCCTACGATTGACCAACCACCATTAGATTCTGTATCTCTTGTTTTGTATGTTCCAGGAGAATAACCTGGAATTACACCTTCTGCACCTTTAAAGAAATTATTACCTTCAGCTTGATTAAATAAATCAACCTTGTTTTTAGCTTTATTTCTTCTTCGTTTTGTAAGTGCTAACAAACCAGCTCTTGATTGGGCCGCGTTACCAGTCATTACTTGAATTAAGAAATCTCTTTCAGCAGGTGTATCTAAACCTCTTGCACCAATACCAAGCTCTTTAATTGCTCTAAAGACATCCATTTGTAACATAGCATTTAAGTTCTCAGTGTTAGCAAGATACTCATCCCAATCATCATTGCTCCAATCAGTTGCACCTTCACCTTGAAAGAATTTAGTAACACTAGCTTTCCAGTCACCAAAATTCCCTTCATAATATTTAAAATTAGGGTCTTCTAGTTTTTGTACGACACCATCAAGCTTCTGATACTCACTGAAATCTTCATTAATAGAGCCAATCATTTCTTGAGCAGATGTTTGGCCTGCTTCACCCCATGCGTTAGTTTCATTACCTGCTAGTCTATTACCATTAGCATCATACTGAACTTCATCTTTACCAAGTTTAAATCCTTCTTTGGCCGCAGTGTATTTCTTATAGTCTTCAAAAGATATAGTGCCATTATTTAACGCTTGTTTTAAATACAAGTCTTCATTAAAGCGACTAACTATTTTTTCTTTATCTGGTTGAGCGTTATAGTCAGGTGCAATTTGAGTTACGTTACCACTTTGGTCTGTACTTTGCACTCTTGAATCAACACCACCTGAATACTTGAACTTTCTTGTTTCATTAGGTTTACCATAACCCGCTCTAAACTGCTTCATTCTTTCTTCTTGTTCTTCAGCTTCTTTGTATTCTTGCAACTTTCTAGTCTGCTCTATGTTAGAGGTTAAGTTAGTAAATGGCTTTTGTGCATCAACCATACCTTGTTGAAAGCCTTTAGCTAAGTAAGGGATAAAAGTGCCATGCCCTTTATCCTTAGTTTGACCTAAGTAAGATATGCCTGTGCCTAATAAACCTCTTATTAACGATTGAGTTCCAGCTTTATCGACATCTTTTTGCTTTAGCAATCCAACATCTACGTAAGCATCTGTGTCTATTGTAGAACCAGCACCAAATATATTGCTACCTGTTCCAAAAATATCTTTAATCATATTATAGTAATCCTTGTTGTAGTTTTAGCTTTTTAAGTCTAGGGTTAGATGTCATTGTAGGAGTTCCTTGTGCTAAATCAATATTTGGTTGAATTATGCCTGTTCCCATTGGAGCGTGTTGAATTTGTTGTTGAGGTGGAGGAGTTGCTACTTGACTTAGACCTTCTCTTACACCCATTTGAGCTACATCTTTTCCAGTCATGCCAGTTAAATCTGTAAAGCCACTTCCTATTGTGCTTCCTAAACCACCCATACTTGCATTTGCGGCCGCTTGTTGTGCGCCTGTTTGTGCTAAATGAGATGCACCTTGCATCCCTGATGCAGTTCCAGCTCCAGCGGCTGCCCCACCAAATCCAGCACTTGCCCCACCTACTGCACCGCCTACTGCGGCCCCTTTTAGCGGGTCTTGACCTGATAACATTGCACCACCAGCTCCTAACCCTGCGCCTATTAACATAGCTTCAGCCATTATTTACCCCCACCTGATGATGATGTTGTTGAAGTGCTACCACCTGGTGCACCCCATACAGCGTTAGTGTAATTAGATAGATGTTGTTGGGCCGCATTCTGCCCGTAATCATGCCTTGCAATATCGGCATCTAAAGCAGTCTGGTCAAATCCAGCTTGTGCATTACCAGCGTTCATTAAGTTCTGTGCGCCTACGTTTTGATTGTTAGCTATAGTACTGGCATTGTTCATAGCGTTAATTTGATTGTTACGCTCATTGGCGTAGTTTTGATAACTATATTGGCCAGCGGTATCAGCAAGTGATTGTGCTAAGTTGCTAGAGTTGTTACTTGCCATTTTTGCATGAGCATCTGAACCATAACGACCACTCATTGAGGCGCTAGAGTTTGTTCCTAGCATTGCATTATTATATAAATCTGTAGCTTTTCTTCCAGCGGTATCCATAACTGCGTTGAAATTTGGATTATTTGTTAAGAAGTCACCATTTATCATCTGGTTATTTAAATTCGTAGAGTTTTGCAACATAGTATTATTTGCACCAGCATTAGCTGTCATCATATTAATAGCATTTTGTTGTTGCTCATTAGGATTTAAAAATGTTTGACCACCATAATACTCTGGAGCGCCTTCTTGATATAATCTTTGCTGTTCTGATAAAGCGTCTTTCACATAAGGAACAACGTTAGGGTCTAACGCATTTGTTGTTTGTTGTTGACCACCACCTCCACCACCTTTATACTGAATTAAGCCAGTGTCAGGATTAATACTTCCCTCACCACCTACAGTCTTGAGTAGTTTATCTTCAAATTTATTAATGTGAGCTAAGTAAACATCACCATCATGTCCATGCTTAGATACATCGTTAAGCAGTTTTTTAAGTAACCACACTTTTAATTTAAGTATCATTTTGTTCCTTGTTAAGTTTAAGTTCTACCGTTATATATTTCCGTTCAAAGCCATAAAGCTTTGCCCAGAGCTTTGCTACACTTTCCGTTACTGCACTTCCTGTTACCCTGTCACACCCTTGTTCCTTTGTATAATTCAAGAACTCTTGCCATCCCTCTTTTGTATTTCTGCCACCTATATAGCTAATGTACATACTTCTGAATGATGGAAAATTATATTGTATTGTAGTAAATGCACACTTACATACATCATCTTCCATTATAAATATTAACTGTTGTTCGCCTTTACTGCATACATACCTTAAATCTTCTAATGTAAATTCGCCTTGTCCTTTATCTATTGCTTTCTTTAGTAATGGTTCTGCCATGTGCCAGTATTTATGAACGTACTGCGGGGCTATAACTACTAATTTACTTTTCATCCTTACTCCTATAAAGTTTTTATCCAAATACAACATAGTCAAATGTAACGCCTGTAGCGTCAGCACTATGTCCTAAGACTGCTTCTTGTTTACCTTTGCTTATAACAAATGGTAAGTTAAATTCATTAGTTCCTCGTGCAGTAAATAGTATCACTGATTCGTAACCAATTCGTTCATCATAAAGTGTTGTTTCAGTTCCTTCGCTTAGTGTAATACTGCCAACAGAGTTTACTCCACCATCCAAGATTCTATTAACTACTTCTGCTATTTCCCTTGGTGTTGCATTGTTATTAAGTTTTCTATACATTAAATGTCCTCATGAAACGCCCCCAAACCTAACGACTGTCTTCTTAAATACTCTTGATAAGCGTGTTCGTATAACCTTTGTGTTTCTGGTGAATCATTACCAAGCAAACCACCTTCAAGTTGTTTAATGTCATTAATCTGACCTTCGTATAAATTCTCTGTTACTGATGGAAATAAAGGTTGACCATTAACTCCACCCATAGAATACTCAGTGATGTTATTACCATTTAAACCTTCTATTAATCCATGAAAGCCAGTGCCTTTTGGCATCATAGTTCCACCATAATCACCATTAGGTAATTGAAATGCTCTTAAACCAAAAGGATTAGGTCTGTTTGTTGCATTTAATCCACCATTGTTTGCATTACCTAGCAACCCCATTACCTAATTCCATTAACTGTTATAGTCATATCAAAAGCAATAGCATTAGTCCACCCATCACCTACTGGTTCTAATCTAACTCTAAAATATCTACCTCCAGCTCTTACATTATTTCTGTCATCATAAGGTTCTGATATAGTTCCATATTCAATAGTATCGTTTAATGCTTGTCTTGGTGCTATAGATATATTAGCTTGTCCATTATCAACAATAGGTCTTATCATTGTAATAACTGAATTAGAATTACCTTCTAAGTCTAATGTTTCCAATCTAGGGTTTACACAAGCGCCTGTAAATGAAATAACTTTTTTACCTCTAGTACCAGCAAAGATATATTTACCACCCATGAAAATTCTATCATCTAATGGTGCTGGAACATCTGTATCTAAGTCAGGGTATAACACACCCATACTGTCTATATCAGTTCCAAGTGTTGCTAAGTTACCTACACATCTTGCTTCAGTAATAGTTCTTGACCATCTACCTGTTTCAGTATGGTAGATTAAGTTTTGTCTTTTACCAAAGTTGTCAGCGTAATTCCAAATTATTAATTTATAAAATGGGTGAACTGTTGTAGACATAGTTGGTAGCTCTAACAAGTCAGCGTTAGATAAAAACCACTCATCAATCTTGTTTGAGCCAATGCTACTTACAGTATTGCCATCTGTTTGGTAAAAGCCATCAGCGCCTAAGAAATAGCTAATGCCATTGTCTTCAATACAGCTTTTGCCTTCAAAACAACCAATAGTTGATATTTTGTCAAACTGGAAGAAAAGAGGACTACCGACATATGACATCCTATAAATTGCGTTTTCTAAAAAGATGACACCTATTTCACCACCAGTTATATTTTGTATTGCACCACCATCTGCAAGGTATTGGCTGTCTGCTTGTGATTGAGCGCCAGAAGTCCAATTCTCTTCATTGTTTAAATCTGACCATTTTACTAGGTTAGGTTTGTCGCCACTATCTATATTTCCAGCCACTACAAAGTCTCTAACGATGCTCATACACTTAGCACTTGGTGCTTGAGTTAGGTCTTCAAAATTAGTTGATATACCTAAATCCCATGATTGTATTACATTGTTATTCTTTACAGCCAACACTCGCTTTCCGAATTGCTCGAAGTGCCATGACTCAGCAGAAGTGTTATAACCACCCTCTTTACTTACATCATCAATATCTACGATAGACCTAGTAGACAACGGAACACTTTTGTATATTTTTGTATCGCTACCAGCAAACATTTGCACTAAAGGCCCATCTTTACCAGCAAATACAGAAGTTAATTCTTCATCAGCTTCGTTAGTAATATCTACAGTTGTTGGAAAAGGGCTGTAACCTACATTGTTTGGATATACATTTCTAGCGTCATTTAAGCCTGTGCTTTCTGTGCCGACTGTGCTTGGCATATCAGGCGTCCATTCACCAAGATTTACTCTTTTAACTGTCATACAACACCTCCATCAATGTCACCTGCAACTGCAATTTCTATTCCAGAATCATTTATAGCTGGTCTACCTAATCCTCCACTAGCACCAGAGCCTTTACCCGCTTCACCATTTTGTCCATTGTTACCACCATTACCACCAGTAGCTCCACATGAAGTTCCACCACCGGCGATAGGCACAGCAGTAACACAACCTCCAGCGCCACCATTTTGTCCTTGTGTGGGTGAATACCCTGTTTGACCAGCGCCATTACCACCTTTTCCTCCAGGACCTACTACATTATCTACTTGTACTCCAGCACCACCGCCACCTCCTCCACCACCACCTCCAGCAATAGTTCCTGTGTTGACTAAAGTGCAATCGTAACTTCTTGAGCTTCCTTTAACTAATCCATATCCACCATTGCCACCTTTTACTGGTCGTCTTGCCTGATTGTTATATCCAGCACCACCTATTCCACCATCTCCACCGCCACCAATAATAAGCCCATTGTTATTAATTAATACGCTTGAACCGTTAGGAAAGTTGCCTACTGTAAATGCTGTAGTTCTATAACCACCTGTAGAGCCTGAAGATGATATTACAACATTAGGTGCAATATTAAAGATAAGAGATACAGGTGCTGTTGGACTGCCTACATGAGTGTGTAAGTTAAAGTTGGATTTGCTTGATGTTAAAGTAACTGTTTTAATCATCTCACGCCATGAGCCACCAGACTTAACATATACATTTTGACAGACTCGCCAAGTGCCGGCTTCTTTTATCCAAATAGACTTAGGAAGTTTCCATACGTCACTTTGTTTTACATAAACACCAGCCATTTAGACTTTGTACCAAACATCACCATCTACTCCGCCAGAAGGTGATAAGCTAGATACTGTTTTCTTTCCGTATGAATTTGTTCCTATGTCAGCCATTACAACTAAATCATCTTGACCTGTTTTAGTCTCACCATTAATAACGCCACCAGTAATAGCTACGTTATCTGCATCTTGGTCGCCCATAGTTCCTAATGCACCAGTTACTCTGTCTACATATTCTGTAGTTGCAACCTTTGTTGAATTGTCATCAGCGTCAGGTGTTACAGCAGTTACAACGCCTGTAAAATCAGCATCACCACTAACAGTCAATAAACCATCAATAGTTGTTGGGTCGCCACTGGCACCATCTTGCCAAGCTTTAACTTGAGTCATAGTCATTCTAATTGCGTTGTTAATATTGGAAGGTGGGCAACCTTCTGCAATAGATATCCCACCTACATCCGTATTGTTTGCTGGATTCTCACCATCCCATTCTGATACTTTATTCTTAGCCATGTTATTCCTTTAGTTAATTTTGTTCCATTTACTGCTTTCTTTATACTGCCACTCAGGTGTGTCTGGGTTAATTCTTTCCCACCCTTCACCAGCTATTTCACCACTTACTTCTAACTTACCTGTTCCTTCAAAGTAAAATATAAATGTTTGGACTATTGATGGACTAACTCTCAATGTAGCCTCACTTAATATATCAATAGCTAAAGGTGTTCTATTAACTCCAGCCATTACATCAACGTTAGCCACACCTAAAAAGCTAGGTTTTGCTAATCTACCTATAATAACCTCGCCTACAGTAAAAGTGCCTTCAGCTAAAATACTTGCTGAACCCTCTAATACCTCAGCTACATTTACAACTGTACTGAATGGAAGTTCTGAATATGTTGCTAATCCTAGCATTTAGTTACCTTAAAAATAGTTAAAATTTATGTTTAACCGTGCTTTTTCATCTGTGGGAGTTGTTGAGTTATGTATAGAAAAAGGGTCAAACAACAACATTCTATTTTCTTTTGATTCAACTTTTGTTCCATCTTCCAACACAGTAAAGCCATCATTAGAGTTAATGTAGTATATTGCACCCTTGTGACTATAATCATAATCACGATGAATAGCATGGTTAATTAGTGTTTCTGTTCTTGTGTATAGGTTAGCTTTTATTCTCTTTAATGCTTTTATATCTAACCTGTCTTTGAATATATTGTATATATCATTGTAATACTGGCTTAATGGTTCATTATCATATAACACATGAGTAAAATAAAAGTCATCTACATTTGCGGTATTTGATGCAACACTTCTTATAAGTTGCCAATAAAACTCTTCTTGATTGACAATATTACGCACTACTTCAAACTCTTCTTTTGGTAAGTAATTATCTACTATTTGAAATGGAATGGACATTTGCTCACTTTCCTCTTCTTAGTATTTTTTACGCTTGTTTTATAACCGTTAATAAATTTACTCACTCCTATACCACTAGCTTCACTTGTTAAATTAAGAAACTCCTTATGGTCTACAACATGAGTCTTAATCTTAATGTTGCGGTCAGATAAAGGTATCATTTGAACCATTGGGTCACCAGCAGTAAATTCTATAACTTTGGGCTTATCTACTTTTAACATTAATTGAATATTTAATGTCATTGATGTGTCATAGCCATTAATTAATGCTGGAGGCGTTGTGTAATCTAAATCTAATCCTTGATGCCAGTAAGGTGCTGTCCAATGCCATTTAATGTCTTCTTTTGTTTTCATTGCCCAACAATCACCAAACTTAAAATGAGAATGTTTCTTTGGGTCTGCAAACATACTCCATTGGTTATGGTGATGAGAAATTGGCGTTGTTCTTGTGTCTGCTGTTTGCCATTCAAAGTCACCAGCACCAACTTCTTGGTTTACCTTATTTACTTTAACAACACAATCAGTCCACAGCGGAATTATAAAACCTTTTTGCCATAAATCTAGCATACCAGTACACCCTTTTAAAGTTGGATGAGGTTTAAAATCATCTACTAAATATGATGGCTTAGCGCCTTTAAACCACTTAGGTGTAAACTTTCTTGTAAGCTCTATTGGGTATTCGTCTGCAACACTTTGAAACGGTGTAAATAAATCAACTACAATTTCTTTTCTTTTAAACCAAAACATAGCACTCCTCCTTAAATTGTTTACTTAATTCGTCTTTCGTCAATAATCTTTAATCTACAGTTAATGTGTTCATCAATAATCCAATCTCCGCTAGCTTGTGTTTCTGACCACGGAGGTGTAAAAACATAACCTGTCAAATCTGATGGAAGTTGACCATCATTATAGAAATCTGCTCGAGCTGGGTCTTTTGAATCTAACCTTGACCACCTTCTTTGTAACTTTTGGTCTTTTGCATAGTAGTTAAAGAAATAGTCATTAAACTCTTCTTCTGTTAATGTTGGCATCATTACTAAACAAGCGTATTCGTTAAAGTTGTCTATAGTATGTTCGCCTTCTTTTTCTATACCTAACCAATCGTTATATAAAGATTCCCAAGCTTGACAGATAAATACTTTACCTACCAACTGCTTCATGAACTTACCTCTAAACTCTACTTGTAAAGGATAAGCGTCTAGTAATATAGAATCATATTCATCAATGTTAGTTATGTTTCTAAGGTCATCATTAACAATAGTAATTTTAGATTTATCAAAGTCTTGAGCGTTAAAGGCATCAATTTTATCTTTGTCATTTTCGTAACATACAACCTCAGTTACATCATCTTTTAATGCTAACAATAAAGGTAATATACCCATGCCTAATGTAGTTAAAACTTTACCTGTGCCTTTGTAATACATACATCTTTGACCACCAATACCTAAGTCACATTGTTCGCCATTACTAAACCAATAAGAATCATCTTCTGGGCTTGTTAGCACTTGTAAGTGTCCATCAGTAATAATGCTTATATTACCCCAAGTACCCTCTTTAAACTGTAAATAATGCCAATCACTCATTGTAAGGATTCTCTATAATCTGATAGCTTTCTATTTGCACGTCAGACCAAACCTCATTACCGTTCTCATCTACATTTACTGCTGTAACACTAAATTGTCCGTTAGCGTCTTGTAATTTTTCTTGTAAGTATTGGCTAACTAATCCTTGCTTTCTCGTTCTAGCTTCGTTAATTGTTGAAGCATTAACGTAAGAGTTGTCCATTACATTGTATATTTTAAATGTTGTTTTTGCCATAATTGTCCTTGTTAAGATACTGCGCCATAAACTTTACTTGTTCCGCCAATCCAAGTTACTGTTTTACCATTTTTTTGAACAGCTCTACCACCACCGCCACCTGATGAGTAAGTAACTGCACCAGCGCCTGAAGCACTTGCACCACCACCATTAGCATTATTTGCACCACCAGCTCCTGATACTGTAGTTACTGTTCCTTGAGTCATATTTTTATTTGCACTACTTGCTCCTCTACCACCAGTAGCTCCCCAACCTCCTCCACCGCCTCCAGCGTCACCTCTTCTACTATAATAAGTAGAATAAGAGCAGTTACCAATAAATGTACCTTGATTGGTATGGCTAGTTCCTTTGGTTGAGTATGTTGTAGATGAACCCCCACCTCCAGCTTGACCACCAGAACCTACTGCATATGAGTTACCTACGTTACTTGCAGTTCTTGATGTAGATTTACCAGCACCACCACTCCCAGGAATCTTGCGACCACCTTGATTGTTACCACCAGTTGCGCCCATTCCAACATTACCTTTACCAGCTCCAGCTCCACCACCGCCATAAGCTGTTTGTGTGCTTGTTGCTCCACCGGCTCCTCCTCCACCGCCTATATAACCACCTGCTTGATTGATTGTTACGTTAAGACCTAAGCTAATAGCACTACCACCCGCTTGTCCATTAGTAGCACTTGTACCACCACCTTTACCTATAACAAAACCTTTATTTACAAACGTAACTCCGTTAGGAAAGCTACCGTTAATAGTAAAAGCTGGTGTGCTTACTGAGTTAGATGAAATATATTTGCCAGAGTTTAGTGTGCATACAACAGCAGAAGTTCCATTCCACCCGGCACTAACAGCCAATGTTCTAAGGTTTACCTGTGATTGATTTGAAGTAATTGCAAAGTTAAACACATCAGACTTACCATAAAAGTTATTCATTGCTATTTCGCCACTAGCTTTACCAGCTAGTCCACGCAACGCAGAATCATTTAAAGAGGCTTCACTTGTTGTTGGTAAATCTAACTCTTTTAGTATTGATTCACCAGTAACATCACCACCTACGCTTAATTGTCCAGCACTATTAATAGGCATTACGGGGTTCCATAAGCAGTTACATTACCTTTTACAATCATGTTACCACTAGCGTCAACTGTAAATACTTTCGTACCAGCTACTTTGAATGTTAGTTTGTCATCTGCATCAGAAATAGTAAAGTTACCAAATTCAATCTCATCCATTTCATTTCTAATGATTGCTTTTTCTGCAGGATAAGTACAAAACACTGTACATGAAGTTCCATCTAAGTTTAGTGTTGAGCCTGTAGAAGAGCTTAATGTATTTCTTTGTATGTCTCTACCTAATTTTAATCCATACCCTACTTCCCAATCATCTTTCCAGTTGATGCAATAATATGTCACTGAAGCATCAGGAACTGCATCCCAGTTTTGATAGCCAACTTCAGGGGTTGTTGCAACCCTTAATTGTCCTGTGCCTGTCGATGTACAAGCAGTCTTTACTCTATCGTTTAATCCAATAGTCATGATTTATCCTATGATAATGTTACTGTTAAGCTATTTGGTGTTACTTTAAATTGGTCACCTACACCAATATCTTTTGCTTCGTCTAGTGCTGTAAAAAACATTAAATTACCATCTGTTGCTGAGTCTCTAATGCCTACATGAGTAACTAAACCCCATGATGTTAATGCACCATTCCATTCTATTTCTGCTGTGTTTTTAGCCACACCATCAACAGGTTCACCCATTGTAATTTCTTGTCTATTATAAGACGCTTGGTCTACTTCTGTGCCAGTGTCTGATTTAGTAGGGTCTGATGTGTATAAAGCTAAATATGCTTTTACTGGTGGAACATATGGTGTGTTACTTAATGTTCCCTTTATTAGTTTGTTTGATAAATCGTATGATAAGTCCATTTGTTTAAGTTCCTATGTTAAGTTGTGAGTTGTACTGCTAGTGGTTGAGCTGGAAAAGTTGATTGCTCGTCTGATTTTGTAATTGATGCTAGTCCTGTTTGATATAAACTATCCCATGTTGCCAGTCTAGGGTCATCCATTAAGAACGGAGCACTTTCAGCTAGTGAAGCATACAATAGTAAGTCTGGGCAGACATCTAAGTATTCGTTAGACCCATTATCATCTGATAGAGGTTTAGGTATCTTGTAGTAGGTCATGTTTATTGTAGTTGCACCTGTTGGTTGTGGTGCTAGTACAAAATTGTCTGCTACAAGTGTGTAATTTACTGGTACACCTTGTGCGTTAGAACCACCATTTCTTCTGTAGAATTGTGATACTGTTTGAAATGTCAAAGGTATAATTGGGTTAGCTTCTAAGTGTAAATCTTGCATTTCCAAGAAATCTGCTGGAGTTGGAACTTTAAATCCAGTACTCATTGTGTATGTAGATTGTTGCAAAGTTTGTCTAAGTCTTAAATCTCTGTTAAGTCTTTTCTCTGCTAACGATATAAACATAGGAATCTTGTCAGTTAAATCTTGTCTTGCAAGATAATCTGCTATGTTTGTCTGTAAATTTGCGTAACTTGTAAATGCTGGCATTTATAATTGTCCTGGTTTTGTTCTAAAGAATCTGTTTTCAGGGTCATTTAACCAAGCGAAAAAACGCTTTTGGTCCAGTACTGAAAATCCTTGCATAATCCCCATTTTGTTTAACTTGTCTATTGCTGTGTATGGTATTGATGCTACCTTGTTTCCAAACAATTGGTCTGACCATTTAGTTTCAGCATTATTGTATTCTTTTTTGTTTTGGTCTATTAAAGCAGAGACATCTTGCTCTTGTTTAATAGTTATCTCATCTTTATCATTAAGACCTATACTTGTAGTCTTTACATCATCCTTATGTGTTTTCATATTATCCCTTAAAGGTAATGCCCCCGAAGGGGCATAAGCCATATTACGTTTCGTCACTCATCATTGCATGAGCTGATTCGTTGTTTACTACTAATGTATATTCTACATTTAATAGATGTTTCTCTGAATCACCCATTTTAGCAAGTTTTTGAGACTTGAATGGTCGTAGATAAGCTACTGAAGCCATTGAAGGGTCAAGAACAAATGAGTAGTCATTAGATAGGAATCTATCTGGAACAACTGATACACTACCAAAATCGGAAAGGTACACGTCGGCCGCACCGATTATAGTTGTAGCAGATGATTTTGGAGCTTGATAACGCTGTTCAGCAATACCAGCAAATGTTGAAACTACTTGCTTGTTAGCTGGTGATACTAATAGCACGTCAGGTTCACCACCAGAGTTATATGCTTTTAGTACCGCTTCTTTTAGCATATCTTCTGTTAGTGCGCCACCTGCTGTATCAACAGTGTTAGTTGTAATCCATGATGCTAGACCACCAAGTTTACGAGCTGTTGTGTTGTTACCTTGGTCTTGTGCTTGGTCAGACAATAGGATTGATTCCATGTCTCGTTTGATTTCAGCAGAAGCTTTTGAAAGCTGATATGCTGTTTCTGTAGAACGACCAGCTTTGTCTACTACATCATCTGTAGTTGACACTTGGATAACTTTGTCAGAAATCTGAGTATAGTTACCAACACGAGTTGTAGGTGTTAGAACTGCTGAAGTTGCATCAGCTCCTTCAACTTGTGCGTTAGCTAAGTTTACATCAGCTAGTGAGTCTGTTTGCCATTCATGGTATGTCGCTTTAGCTTTAGTTCTGCCAATAGTTGACATGAATGGAGTTGTTGTAGGTGAGATATCATATATCGCATCCTGTAAGTCTTCTCGTCTACCTACTGTATCATAGGTTTTATATGTTGCCATTGTTTATGTTTCCTTTTATATAAAGTTTTTGAATACGTCTACTGCATCAGTTAATTTACCTGATGTTTTAAGACGCTTTTTCTGTTTTGTATAAGCATCTACATTTGTAACCTTATTACCTTTTTTAGACATCCTAGGAGCTTTAGATAGCTTCTTATTAACGCTAGGGTTTGCTTTCTGCAACTTGTCGTACATCATTGCTTTTTGCATTACCATCACGTGTCTATGGTCAAATACTTGACCTAGTTCTTGGTCTGTAAATCCTATACTCTTTCCAAAATTCCGAATCTCGCCTTTGAGTTGTTCAGATTTTTTAGGGTCAGAAAATTCCTTTACCTTTTCAGTCAACATTTGTGCCTCATGGGCAACTAACTTAGCTCTATGCTGTGCAACCTGATGTTGCTGTGCTTGTGCTAGATTATTTTGCTCCTGTTGCAATAACTGCAACTTTTTATTGTTCTCTGTTTTTTCTGCTACTTTAATAGCATACTGGATAGGGTCATTCTCTTTTAAATCTTCTAAGTCTACATCATCTCTATCTTGAGATAATAATTGTTGCACTTGACTTAATCTTTGAGCGTACTCTTGTCTAAGTTGCATAGCTTCACTAACTGCGTGTGCTTCAGCTTCTACAGCTTTACGCTGTTCTGCTAACACCTGACTTTTCTTGGTATAGTCATCGCCTTTCTGATAACCGCTCACAAGCTCTTCTAAGGTGACATCTTTCTCTTCACCACCAGCTTTTACTCTGTAAGTCTTGCGTTCTTCTACCTCTACTTCGTCTGAATCTTCATTGTCTTCATAAGTATCGTCTGGTTCATCTTCTTCAGATTCCTCTTCTACTTCTTCTTCCAATGTTTCTTCATCAGTTTCCTCAACTGCTTCCGTTTCCACTTCTTCATTTGTTACCTCATTTTTGTCATTATCTGACGATTCGGCATCTAATATTTCAGTAAAAACTTCCGTTGCATCTTTTGGAGTTTCAACTGAGTTATTAGACTCTTGGTTGATTTGCTCTGTCATAATTTCTTCCTTGTAATTACTATTTAATGATAGCTCATTTTAGTCAATTGACTAATAATTTGTATGCTCTGGACCCCTTATAGGCCGTGAGTCTAATTTTGTAAAAAACACGTATTTTGCATTTTAAGACGGCACCATGGTTTTAGGTGTGTTACCCTACATACCTTTATTTTAAGAGATTAGGCCACTTATTGCTCTTGATGTTGCGTTCATTCTTTTTTTAACACCACCTAGTGTTGTTGTTCTATATTCATCATTATCTAAGAACTCTTTACTCGCTTCATCAAATTTTCTATCGTTAAGTAAGCTAATTGTCTTAGGTGAATCTGATAAACTGCCTCTAAACCAAGAACCTAGTAAATGTTTTCTAGCTTCTAAAGGTAAATTGTCAAAATCAGGTATCGCCTGTCTTATTTCTGCTAATTTTGTGTCAATATTTCTTTGTAACTGTGCTGTTGCTTGTTCTTGTGTGATTGTGTCGCCTTCTTTGACATTTTCACCGTAATTACCGTAGCCTATTGTGTAAAATTCTTCTGAATCTACAGGTTTATAAGCTGTGTCTCTAAATCCTTCTTTTTCTTTTAAAAAGTCCAAATAAACATCGTTAGAGTTATCTGCATACTCAGACTCTGTTACTTTGGGGGTATAATACCTCTTCTAATAAGCTCTTCTCTATCTACATTAGGCGCAAGTAATGAGTTTAACCAATCAAATGGTCCACCTACTGATACTTGTGGTTGCCCTACTTCTACTTGAGCTTCTTTGCTGTAATCTCTTTCATCTGTCGGTGTCTCGTAAACAGGCGTAGTAGAATCAACACCTACAATACCTTGTTGTTGTTGAGCTGGTCCCATTAACATAGAGCCTGTTTGAGGTTGGGCTATTCTATTGTTATAAGATGTATCTACATAACCACCTGTTCCATCTGTTTGGTCGCCATCTAAGTAAGGGTTAATAGCACTAGAGTCATAATTAGGGTAATTAACACCAGCTTGAGGAGTTCCTTGATATGTCATTTGCTGAGTTTGTTGCTCAGTAGGTGCTTGAGGTGTAAATGAAGCTTGTGTAGTAGGCGCATTTACTTGCTCTGCTATTAAACTTTGTGGTTGTTGGCTATATTGCATAGCTTGACCACCCATTAGTGCTTGTGCGTTTGCGTGTGGGTCGTACATCTTTGGTTGATTAACCAAGCTGTCTTTAAAGTTATTCAGATGTCCAACGCTATTGTCAAAGCCTTTGTTTAAGTAGTCTAGTAATCCCATGTTATATTTTCCATTTGTTGTCTTTAATTTTTTTACCATCTGCGATGCCTTGCAAATGAGCCATAATTTCGTTAATAGTAGTGATTCTCATGTAACATATTTCTCTTGCTTGTTTCTCATCAACATCGCTGTTAATTAACATATCTAAGTGCATCTTTATTAAATCATCAATAGCTTCTTTAAAACTATCATCACGTAGTATGTTTGATATTGCTTCGTGTTTAACCATTTCTTAATCTCCTATTAGCTTCTTCAAGCTCTAATTTATCAAAAAATCTTATGTTTGTTTCAGGTTTGCGTTGCTCTTTAAGTCGTTTCTTCAAGCTAGGTTTAGAATTAGAAAACTCTTTAATGATTGCTCTTAACTCAGAGTCAGTAAACTCACTATTCTGTATTGCTTTGTTAAGTGCATCTCTATCCCATGCTCTAATTTGCTCACTAAACTGACCATCATCAACAAAGACTCTGTTAAATTTCTTATCTTTATTCTTGACAGCTTTTAATGCTTCTATTTCTTTCTTAATCATCTTATCTACAGGCGCAACATCATCTAGTGTTTCTATGCCACTTGATGTTTTATTGTTTACTGAACTTACGCCATCAGCATTTTCGCCAATACCTTGTAAGTAATCAGGACTATCAAAGTCATCAACAGGAGTTCTAGTCATCCCATCAGGTCTAGCAATAGACTCTAAAGCATCTGCTTCAGGGTTAGCAAACTGAACTTGCTTACCATCTTCACCCATTGTGATTTCTCTTTCAATCTTAGTTAGCTTTTGACCATACTCTCGACCACCACCTTCTACACCTCTGTAGTTTCTATCAAATACATCTCTGATAGCTTGTTGTGTGCCATCTATCAACTTCTGATTGTCAATGCTACTAGGTAAAGCTTTGTACTTAGTTAAGTTTCTAGTTAAGTTGTTAATTACAGTGTCAGGGTGACCACCATAGTTATTAGCATACCTCTGTATCTTCTTAGCTTCTTTAATTGATTCAGCATTAGTCATACCTTTGTGCATATTCTTCCATGCCTTGTTGGCATCAATACCTTTCATCTCTGCATTTTTAAGTGCTTGTCTGAAGTTACCTTTACCATTCTTAACATTATCTAAGCTATCAACTAGATTGTTTAAGCTCTTCTTTACTTCAGTAGGTAATGTTCTATCTGCTTCAAATAAAGGGTTACGAATATCGTTAGTAGCATTAGTAGCGTTCTTCTTACTTAGACTATCAAATAAATCAACAGAAGAAACATCGCCAGTCTCATCTACTGCGCCTGATACTCTTTGTGTGAACCAGTTATCTTTTTTGTCTGCACTCTTTACTGCTCTGTTTACATTTTCAGATGCACCCATGCCTTTAGACTTCAAGTTCTTAATATCTTTAGCTGTAACAACTGCTTTATCACCTACTGAAGCTCTGTAATCTTCTAGCACTTTAATCATGCTATCTTTATTACCTGCTTTGTACATCTTATCTTTAACGCTAGTAGGTAGCTGACTTAATCTGTTTGTCATTGCTGGTGGTATGTAATCAGCATCTTGTATCTTAGTATTTATTTGAGGCATCTTAATACTATCATCGACTTTGTTACCCATCCAGTCATCTGATGTAGCTCTTAATCTTTCAAGCTCAGGTCTCTGCATATTCTTAACAGCAAGAGAGTTTAATCCTTCTGCGGGTTGATAGATGATGTTGTTATTTGCATCTACACCTACAGCAACTTGAGGTTCAGCTTCAGAAACTCTAAATGGTTTGTTACTAGGTGCATCTAATGTACCTCCAGGGAACTGACTAATTTTTTTAGAAGGAGAAAATTCTGAGCCATCATATGTTAGTGTTCCATCTTGTCTGAACTTAGTCTTAGTGCCATCTGGGTTAATTACACCAGGTTCATTAGGTACTCTAGTGCCTGTTTTTACGCCTGTGCCTGTTGGTTTGCCGTCTATGAACTCCCATCTCTTTTGGAATCTGTAAGGGTCAAGTATTGCTGTATCAGGTTCTGATGCAAATCTACCTACTGTTGCATTGTCTGCACCATTACTTGCATCTAGTAAACCTTTATTGAAGTCATTAGCACCTTGTTGAATTTCTACCCATTCATCTGTCTTAGGGTCTTTCATACGCAACTGAACATCAGTCATGTCATCAGGCTTATATGAATACTCGCCTGTATTAGCTACAGGTTCAGCTCTATGTGTTTTATATCCTGTATTCTTTGTTATATCAGAGTTGTAAAAATCTTTCTGACCTTGTGTCATTGTCATATCATCTAAGCTACCATTTTTAGTAGGTGATATAGCATTAAAGTCATTGTAACCATCAGGTACTGTCACAGTTGCTCTGTTATTACCTAAGCTGTAGTCTTGCTTAACGTTAGGTAACTCTGTAGCCATTACTGAGTCGTTTAGATTCTGTGTGCTTTTAGGTCGAGATGGTAAGTTCTCATCAATAAGACTTTTAGGTTTAATAGACATCATGTCAGGAATGACAGTGCCATCATTATTACTACCTTTGATGATAAGGTCTTCTAATTTTGTGTCAATACCATATGGGCTTTTAGTATCATATGGGAAGTGAGTTCTTCTTTGAGCTTGAGTTAATTTTCTTCTTAACTCTACAAGTCTTGCTTCAGCTTCACCACCTAGTTTTTCATACTCCATAAAAGCATCTAATTCTAAATCCTCTTTTGGTGTAAGTGGCATATCCTCTTGCATTTGTTTTAACATATCCTGAGGACTTCCGCCTTGTGCAAATCTTTCTTGCTTTTGTAAGCCGTGCGTTGTTTCATGTAACGACACATCTAAATCAGCAAAGAAATCATTTGTATCAGTATCAGGAAACTTATACTTTAATTCATCTATTTGTTTTTGATACTTAGCTTCTAATTTAGCTGATAGTTTACCATCAACAGCAAATGATTCTGCTTCTTTTAATATAGCTTCTTCAGCTTTCTCTCTTGCATATCTATTACCCAAAGGGTTATTGCCTGAAGCTTTACCTACACGTATTCTATTTAAGCTAGGGGCATAAGAACCATTTCCAGCACCATCAGCATATCTAAAGTTGATGTTTGCTAAATCAGGGTAAGCTTTAAATAGTTCAGGATGAGAGATAGCTTCATCTAGCTTATTAACTTCACCTTTCTTAATAGGTTTTGCATAAGCTTGTGAGTCATCAATCTCTTGTCTCCATCTACCATCTTTGAATCTTGCTGTGCCTGTTTCTTCCCATATCTTTTCAGGAGATACTCCAGCTCTTTCCATCTTTAATGCTTTAGCTTCACTTACTTTGTCCCATGTCTTAGCATTATTACCAATAAACATAGCAGGGTCTTTACCCATGTCTCTAAGGTTTTTAATACCTCTAAACATACCTGTGTTTACTGAAGATACACCAGTTCCTGTAAGTGAGTCTGCTACTGTTTTGCCTACACCTTTAACTAACGCACTTGTTCCTTTAGGGATAGGTAATGGAGCTAAGATTTCGCCTAGTAATCTACCACCTGAACCTTCTTTTAATCTGTCTCCGAACTCTGTGCCTTCTAGCCATTTATCAGTACGCTCCATGTTATCTTGTGTTGTCCAGAACTGTGTGTCTCTGTCTGATAGACCTTCTTTAAAGCCTTCCCATCTGTTACCACTGTCTGCGTTCCATGCGCCTTTGATACCTTGACCTAGTAGCTCTACATCACCTAGTATCCCGGCTGCACCTTCAACCATACCTACTGGCAATGCCATGAGTTCAGAGTAAGCTTTTCTATCGCTGTCTGATAGTAGCTGTTCTTTCTCTGCTATCTGAGCGTTAGTAAGACCTGAGTTGTTGTTCACAACTGAATGTGTTTTCAGACCTGACTCTATCATTCGTTTCTGTGTAGCGAAAGAGTTTCTTCTTCTTTCTTCTGCTCTTCTGCTTATGTCATCAAAGAAATCACCCATTGATTTTAGCAATCTTATCTACAACGTTAACCATGTTTTTCATATCCTCACTGTTAGCTTTATCTGTTTGAGCTTCTTCTTTAAGTTGTATCTCTGCTCTGTGTAATGCAACATCAGCTTCTAACTTCATTCGCTCTTGTTGAATCTTGAGTAACTCTTTAGCACTGTCTAGCTCTTGTTGTTTAGCTTGTAACGCTAACTCTTGTTGTTCCATCTGTGCTTTCTGAATTAACTCTTGTTGTTTTAACTGCTGTGCTTGAGCATCTGATTGTGCTTTCATCTGTGCTTTGTCTGTCTCTGCTTTAGCGATAGCTTGTGCGGCCTTAACTTCAGGTGGTGTCTTGTCTTGTTTACTGTCTGCTTCCATGACTTGAGCCATAGTTGCATCGTCTATCTCTTTAATAAACTGTGAGTCATCACGATACCCTGAAGCGTTAATGAACTTAGCAAGTGTTTGTCTGTATTGTTTCAAGTCTACTAACGGGTTAGCTAGACCATACTGAGTTAGCATTTGTTCTTGCTTACCTAGAATCATCTGTAGCATTGCTACCTTTTCATTGCCTGTTCCATTACCAAGACCTACATTGATATTAACGTTGTACATATTATCCCACTCACGAGGGTCAATGCTCATAGGTTTGCCATTTATTGCCATAGCTCTAGGTTCGTTCTGATACTTACACACGAGATGTAAGATACCTCTCATCAAGTCTTTAACGCCTGTGTCTGCGAAGATACGAGCAATCAGCTCAAGTTTACCTTGTGATTGTGCTGTCATTGTTGCAACTGCTGTAGCACTAACGTTCTGAAGGACATTAGCATCAAGACCTTGATTCATGTCTGATACACCTGTTCTCTTAGCTTGAACGCCATCTAAATACTCAAGCATAGGAAATGATTGTGATGCAGATGATGGGACTTGCATAGGTACAATAGCATTAGGATTCTTCATCCTTATAATGCCACCAGCTGTGCTGTTTAATAAGTCATCGAGATTAACTTGCCCTTCTACTGCGCCTACTCTACTGTTATTCGTTAAGTATAGATTGTCTAGCATT
>Ga0206682_10001319_pt1 | contig 24632 bp, 24 predicted proteins | sample M240m12015metaG_FD_155444 | JGI IMG/M metagenome (GOLD analysis project Ga0206682, IMG submission 155444) | Ammonia-oxidizing marine archaeal communities from Monterey Bay, California, United States - M2 40m 12015 | ecosystem: Environmental > Aquatic > Marine > Intertidal zone | place: USA...
TGGGAGGGCACCCGACCCCGATTTTTTTTCACATAATTAAAATTTTTTTAAAAGTGGACAAAAAAAACACCGGAAAAATTGACCGATCAATTATTCAAGGCGACCAGGCAAGGAAAATCCTGGAAGCAGATCTGAAAAATATTGTCTCGAAAGTTGCGTCCGGAAAAACTTTATCGGCTCGAGAGAGAAAAGTCATTGAAGAAGCAACCTCTGAAAAAGACGAAGCGGAATCAGTAGGTGATTTGATCGAGATCCTGGGAATGACCAGGTCGAACTTTTACAAATACAAAAAGCGGAAAGGATCACCGGATGGGAACTCGATTTCACAATGGAAGAAATTCATTGCAGAGTCGCAACTTGCCGGAGAAACGGAGCAGATCACTCCGGAAGAAATTATTCAACTCAAGGCAAAGCTATTAAAAGAAAAAGCATCCAGGGAGGAGATTGAACGAAAACTCAAAGAGATCCGGCTCGACCGGGAGGTTCAAGGGTTTGTTCCTTTATCCCAGGCGAAGGAAGCAATTACTCGAGTCCTAGAACCCCTCTCGAGGGTCATTGAAGGTATTCCTAAGAAGTATGCTCTCCGGGTGAACCCGGTGGATCCAGATCATGCGGAGGAAATGCTCCGAGAAATGGTTCGAGAATTAAAAACACAAGTCCAGGACACTAGGGCACCGAAAATTTCAAAACAGAAAGGCGTAAAATGAATATTAAAAACCATACAAAAGAAAAACTTCACGACATCTCGAAAGTAATCGAGAACCCGAGAAATCCGAACAAACACTCGGACTCACAGATTGCAATGCTCTCGAAGATTATTGAGTTCCAGGGGTGGAGGATTCCGATCGTTGTCTCCAATCGGTCTGGGTTCATAGTTCGAGGTCATGGTCGATTGATGTCTGCCAGGAAGCTCGGACTCGAAGAGGTTCCGGTCTCTTTCCAGGATTACGAAAGTGAGGCTCAAGAGTGGGCAGATTTGATTGCCGACAATCGGATTGCAGAACTTGCGGAGATGGATCGATCAGAACTCAAGGACATCATTCAGCAACTCGACACCGGAGAGATCGACCTAGACTTGACCGGATTCGATCAGGAATCACTCGAGGATTTGATGAGTGAATTCTTCGAGCCAGAAGATGGACTGACGGATGATGATAAGATCCCCGAAGATGTGGAAGCAAGATGCAATCTCGGGGATTTGTGGCAACTCGGAGACCATCGTTTGATGTGTGGAGATAGTACGAACGAACAAATGGTTGAGTTTTTACTTGAGAATAAAAAAGCAGACATAACTTTTTCTGACCCTCCTTATGGGGTTGATTATGACGGAGGGATTCAATTCACTAATTCTGGAGTAAAGAAAGGATCGAGGCAAAAATTAATAAACGATGATTCTGATATTTATGAGAAGGTTATTCCTATTTTTGCAAGGCATACAAACTTCGCAATTTACACATGGTTTGCCGGTACCAAGGCACTAAGTCTTTACAAATCCATTGATAAGGTTGGAGAAATTTCTGCATTAATTATCTGGGAAAAAAACGGAGGATATTCCGCCATGAATGCACATTACAAGCAAAAGCATGAACCTTGCATTTATTGGAAGGCAAAAAATAGTTCAATGAAGTGGAACGGGTCTTCAAAAGAAAACACAATCTGGACAATCAACAAAGATGGGAAAAATAACTTTCATCCAACGCAAAAACCGATTGAACTTGCTTGCCGAGCAATTGGAAACCACAAGGCAGAATCCGTCCTCGACCTTTTCCTTGGTTCTGGCTCGACCTTAATCGCTTGCGAAAAGCTCAAGCGGAAATGCTTTGGCATGGAACTCGACCCTCATTATTGCGATGTGATTATTCAGCGATGGGAAGACTTCACCGGGAAAAAAGCGGAGAAGATAAACTGATGGACGAAAGACTCCTGGATCATACGTTCAAGATCTTTGAACCGACCAGGAAAGAGTCGGTTGTCGAGTGGGCAGAAAAGAACGCTTATCTTTCGGAACGAGTAACCGAAATGGCAGGAAGATATTCGACCTCAGAGCATCCATATGTCAGGGAAATCCTTAATCTTTGGCAGAATCCAAAGGTCAAAAAGATTTCGTTGTGTTGGGGGTCGCAGACCTCCAAGACTACGACGACCTATATCGGATTAGGATGGGCAATTGATCGAAACCCTTCTCCGATTCTCTGGGTCTGGTCAAACGAGAAGCAAGCCAGGAACTTCTCGAACGATCGATTCCTACCATTCTGCGAGGACTCGGAGGCAATTGCTCGACACTTACCCAGGACAAGCGACGGAAAGGTCGATCGAGATCGAGCCTCTGCCCTCCGTATTGAGTTTGATCGATGCTCGATGAATTTGATCGGAGGACAATCTCAAAGGAATGTCCGAAATTATCCGGTCACCTATCTCGTCCTGGATGAGATCGACGTGATCCCGGAAGCAATCCGGAAGGATGTCCATGACCGGGTCAAGGGTCGGAGGTCGTACAAGATCTTTCAGTCATCGACACCCATCGAGGAGAATGGAATCTGGGCAGAATATTTGACCGGTGATCGGAGCAAGTATTTCATGCCCTGCCCTCATTGCGAAGAGGAGATCTCCTTTGAGTGGAAAACCGGAAAGAATGATTATCGTCTGCAATATCCAGGCAAGGCAAAGAGGGACGATGGATCCTATGATTTTGATATCATAAAAAACGAAACTTTTTATTCCTGCCAATCTTGCGGAGGTCAGATCCAGGACGCTGAAAAATTCCGAATGCTTCGAGAGGGAAAATGGAAATCGACTGCAACCGGTGAACCAGGAGTCCGGTCGTTTCACCTCTCGAGCCTTTATTCTCCGACGATCACTTTCGGGGAAATGATGATCAAATGGATCAAGGCTCAAGATTCCCTGGATGGTCTCAAGCAATTTGTTACCGGTTGGCTTGCCGAGCCGTGGAAGGATGAACTTTTAAACGCAACCGAAGAGGCAACTCATGAACTTTCCGGGGACTACGAGAGGGGAGACATGATGGGAGAATTTCGATTGATGGCAGTCGATGTCCAGAGAGCTCATTTCGTTTGGTTGGTTCGAGGGTACGACTCAGACGGAAATTCATTTTTGATCGATCATGGATATGCTCCGTCCTACACCGAACTTGATGAAATATTCGCCCGATATGAATGCTCCGCCTTGGTTATGGATACCGGTTTCGGGGAACGAACCCAGGAGAATTATGAGGCAATATGGAGGAGAAGATCGAAATGGTGGGCTTGTAAAGGTTGGAAGACTTTATCGACCCCGGTTTCAATTAAAGCAATCGATCCATTCTCGGGAACGAATAAGTCAGGGAAATACAAACTCCGACTTCTCCATGTTGACTCGAGCGTCTTTGGTGGAGAGATCCTTAAACGAAGATCGAAACTCGTTGAGGGTTTTCAAATTTACCGAGAACCAGACAGAGATTATATCAAGCAAATCAATGGAAAATTCATCGTCGAAAGCGTCACCCGAACAGGGGAAACAAAGCAAGAGTGGAGGACGAAAAGGCATGGGCAAGACCACTTTTTCGACTGCGAAGTCTACATCCATGCACTCTCGAAAGTCCTCGGGCTCGGGGCAGTCAAAAAAAAGAAATCCAAGGAAAATGAAAAAGAACAAAAACCAAGAAAAACAAGCAAGCAGAATGAACCGAATTTTTGGTAATTTTATGAGGATTCCTCTCGTTGTGTTTTATTGCATCTCAGCAATATTAATCGGAATCATTGTGGGAGCAATTGCATCCATCGTCCTGCCGATATTTCTACCTTACCAGATGATCAAGGTTCGGTTTTTCAAGGATGGAACTTGATGTCAAACTTGAGTCGGAAAGATTCGACTCTGCCCTCAAGATCTTAATGAAGGTCACCGGGGCAAGCCAGGAACAAGTCATTAAATCAGAATTTCGGTCAATGCTCGGACGAGCAATGGACTTAACTAATCGAGCAGATAAAAGCAAAATCAAAGCTCGATTTGATTACCGAGGACTAGGTGGAGAGCAAAGCGATAAGGTTCTCTCCAGGGTCATGATTGATGGAAAGAGAATTTACACGAAATCCGTCCATAAAAAAGGAATGTGGGTCTCGAGGTATAAGGGCAAAAACGCTAAAAAAGGGAAGGGGAATTACTGGGATCCGAATCGAGTTAATCCTAAGTACAAAAAGGTCAAAGCCCTATTTGATAAAAAAAGAAAATATGCACTCGCACAAAGTGGGCAATCAAAAGCGACATGGGTTCACCTTGCGAAAAAAATCAACATGAAAGGAATGAAGCTCGGGAAATATAAGGTTCCTGCTTATGTTCAAAAAGTGATTCTACCCAGGAGACTCAAGGGAAAATTGAATATGAACTTCGGGACAAATCCTCTCGATTATTTTGTCGAGTCAGTCAATGCCGGAGATACGGCAACCGCACCGGAAGGAAAGTTCGGGGGATCCGGAGCAAGGAACGCAATGAAATACGCATTCAAAGGAAGGAAAGATTTTTATTCTGAGAACCTTTCAAAAGGGGTTTTTAACACAACGAAAAAAGCTCTCCGAGCTTACCCGGAACTCCGGATCGAGTTGGACTCTTGACGATCCGTCGTCTTTTGATGACGACCACTCCCACGACAACACCCGAGCCCACGACGACCCTGGATCCTACGACGACCCCGGAACTTGTCACAAAAACTGCAAAAGAGATCGAGCTTCAAGAGTGGCTCGAGATTAGATCGAGTTTAATGAACGCTTTCAAAGAACTAGTGAAAGTTTCAATCAATCAATATTCGATCCAGGAACGACAAGTCATCCATGAACGGAGGTCAGAAATTCGCAAGGAAATCCGGATGGCAGATCGGAAAATCAAACTTCTCCAGGGATCAATTCGTGGACATCACTCTCCGAGCTTGGAAGGGTTCGGGCAATACGACTCAATAGGATGAAAAATAAAACTTTTTGGAACCGGGTTAAGACTGCCGGAAAATATGTCTTTTCTCGGGAGCACGGATACAACGCAAGCAAGTCCACAAAGAGGCGAGCTAGACGCAGGGAAACGAACCCGAGACCGGAACACCTGGCACTCGATCTTTCAGATCGTGCTCGAGTCATTGGAACCCTCTTGGACTTCCGGAGAAATAATCCCTTAGTCGCTTCAATTTGCAGGCTCCGGGAGACTGATGTGATTGGTCAAGGAATCATCCCCCAGGTCAACTCCGGATCTGACGACCTGGACAAAGAACTTGAGGGTCTTTGGTCGGACTATTCAAGGAGTCCAGAGGTTTCGGGGTCAATGAATATGAGGGATTTGCAGAAATCACTTTCCTCAATGCCTTTGATTTTTGGCGACGGAGGACTCCTTTTGACAAAGGACGGCAAAGTGCAATTTGTCGAAGGAGATCGAATCGGAACCCTCGAGGGGCAAGGTTTTTTTAACCGGGAGAACCCGAAGAAATCAAATCCAGGAGGGAAGCGAATTATTGATGGGATTGAACTTGATAAGCAGAACCGGGCAATCGCTTATCATATCGGCACCCGGGAGGATGGATTCCTTCAAGATATCCGCAGAATTAAAGCAGAGAATTTTCTTTTTCACTTCAAGCGAATCCGTCCGACGCAAACTCGAGGGATTCCGGAACTCGCACCGGTCGCAGATGATCTCCAGGACTTGGATGAATACGATGAGATTGAAATGATATCTGCAAAGATTTCTGCGACTCTATCCGCAGTCATTAAACGAGAAGGAGCAATGGATTTTGAGCTCGAGGAACGAGAGCAAGAGGAGGGACGATTAAATTCATTTGAGCCCGGTCAATTTCAGTACCTAGAACCGAATGAAGATGTTTCGGTCATTTCCGGCAATCGACCGAATGTTTCTGCGATTGATTATGTGACTTATCGACTTCGGAAAATCGGATCATCCCTAGGGATTCCGGTCGAGTTTTTACTCCAGACAATCGGAGAAACTTCATTTTCTGCATCGCAAGGAATGATCCTTTTATATCAATCAACCATCGAATCCGAGCAACGAGAAATCATCAAAGTGATGGATCGATTGTGGAGGTGGAAGGTTCGGTCGTGGATTGCCAGGAGAGAAATCGATTTTGATCGAGAGAAATTTGATCCAATGAATCTTCGATGGCAACCCCCTGGATTTCGATGGGTGAATCGCCAGGCTCAAGTTCAATCTGATGCGACTTACCTCGGACTCGGGGCAATCTCTCTGGACGATATTTCTGCAACTTTCGGACACGACGCTCAGACCTCACTTGCACGAAAAGCAAAGAACATCCAGGACGCTCAAAGGATTGCAAAAGAATACGGAATCGATGATTGGCAGATGCTCTTCAATCCTTTCCCGACAACTGCACAAGCAAACCTCATCGACCTAATGGGCAGAGGGGATGGAGTTGACGATTCCCAGGATTAACATGAGAGAAATCGTCAAAAAATATTTAACATCTCGAAACCCTCAACTCTTGAAAAAGATGAGAACCGAGGAGATTCGATTTGTGAACCGACCAGAAAACCAACCGAAAAAAAATCCGAAAAATGATTCCAAAAATAAAGAGAATTCTCCGGATCCTATTAAATAAAAAACCAGGATCTGAATTTGTCTCCGTCCCGGCTTTCCCGGGTGAACGAGAAAGATTTTTAAAAATTTTAAACAAAGGTAAATAATGCCGATTCCAATCCCACTCGCAGAAGAGACCGATCAAGATTTTGTCACCCGGTGCATGAATGATGCAATGATGAAAGATGAATTCTCGGATCTCAATGATCGATTAAATATTTGCTCAATTCAAGCCCGGTATAAAACCGAGCAGAAGCAGGGGGAGAATCTTTCCAGGCTCCGAGTTGGATTCCGCAGATCACCAGGTCACAAAGTAGACCAGGGAGAGGGGACAATCTCGGATATCTCTTTGATCGAAGTCGGAGAGGCTCGAGGACATGAACTTTGGATCGATGAGAAATCACTCGAGACCGCAGTCGAGGTCATGGGCTCAAATCTCCCTGCCTACATCACGCATAAGGGAGCACTTGAAGAAGATCGGATATTGAAAGAGGTCGGCTATTTTTCGGAGTTTTATGTGGACGGAGAAAAACTAAAAGCCAAAAACTTTAAAGCTCTCGGATCATTCCAGAACGATGAGTCGGATCGATTCAATCGTCTTTTTGATATCGCGTCAGAGATGCCGGACACTTTCGGAGTCAGTCTCGTTTTTGAAGCGGAGGTCGTTCATGTAATGGAGGACGGATCCGAGATCCTGGTTCATGAAATGCTCGAGGATGACTTCAAGAATGCAGTCCGGGAATTCCCCTCAGTTCGTTTCAAATCAATCAAATCCGCTGATTTTGTTGACGCTCCAGCGAGCAATAGAGCAGGACTATTTTCAGCACAAACACACCAAGGACAAAAAATGGAAAAACCAGAAGCACTTGAAGAAATCGTCGAGGAAGAAATCGTCGAGCAACAACTTGATGAAACTCCCCAGGAGCAACCCGAGGAAAACCAAGATGAGCCCATCGACTACCAAGCAAAAATTTTAGACCTTGAAGGTAGGATCACCGAACTTGAGGGCAAGCTTTCAGAAGAGCAAAAAATCAATGAGACTCTCTCTGAATTGATCGAGGGTGAAGATCCCATCAATGAGGAAGCAGAGAATCAAGTTGAGGAGGTTTCCATTGCCGAAAAATTCGCATCCGCACAAGGAGCAGAAGCGACCGAAATTTATCGTTCTCACAAAAGCGAAATCCGCAAACTTTTTAACCAATCCAGGAGATCTTAATCATGGCAAACACAATAGCTTCAGACTTACAAAACAACATCATATCTCAGTCAGCACTCGAGCAATTCACCTCGATCCTGGCTCCGATTAACGCTTTCAGCACCTCGTTTTCAGACGAGGCATCTGCTCGAGGAAATAAGGTCACAATCTTAAACCTCTCGAACACTTCTTCAGCTACCGACTTTAGTCCGGCAACCGGATACACTTCGCAAGATACTAGCTTCGGGGAAACTCAAATCGAGTTGAACAAACACAAGTTCGTAACTTGGCACATCACCGACAAGCAGAGATCCGAGAGTTCAAGCATCGAGCTCGAGCGTTTCGGTTATCAAAAAGGGGGTGAACTAGCAAAAGCAGTATTCCAGGACATTTGCTCAGAGGTCACAAACGCAAATTATTCTGATTCCGTAACTGCTTCGGCAACAAACTTCGGGGTCGATGATGTGGCAACACTTCGCAAGGAAGCAATAAACAACAATCTCCCGGTCGAGAATCTTGCCCTGGTACTTAATGCCGGACACTATGCAAACTTGATCCAAGATTCTGCCGTTGCATCTGCTCTAGCTTATGGATCTTCTGACGCAATTAAGGGTGGCAAGGTTCCAAGTCTTTTTGGAATTCCTTCCATTTACGAAACCAATTCGGTTCCTGCAAATGGTGAGAACCTAGAAGGATTCGTCGCTCACCCTGCCGGTCTTGCGGTTGCGATGAGATACCTTGAACCAAGCAACTCCCAGGAATATATTTCTGCTCGAGTTGTATCAGATCCGGAAACCGGAATGGTCATGGGTTATCGTGAGTTTTACGACCCGAAAGCAGGTGTTCAGACTGCGGTTCTCGAATGCGTTTACGGATTCAAGACAGGTCGTCCCGAAGGAATAATCCGTTTGAAATCCGCTTAATGAGAATCGGAACAATTGTCGGAGCAAAAGGGGGCAAGTTTGTTTCCCTGGGAGCCGGGACTGCGAGCGTCATGCTTAAAGAATTCCGGAAGGGAAAGTTTGAAGGATTCGAGAAAGTTTGCTTTTTCGATACCGGAGGACGACTGATCCGGAAATCCGGATCCCCGGCAAAAGCTCAACCAAAAGCACCGGCAAAAAAATAGTTTACTTCGTTGGTTCAGTTCAAGAAGGGGCAGTCGATTGACTGCCCTTTCTGTTTATAGATGGGCACCCTCGATCGAGATTTTTTTTCACAAGACCTAGATTTCTTAATTGCAGAAACCGGGAGATCTTTCACCGGGGTTTCACCAGATCGAATCCAGGGGATCATTTACCTGGGAGCACTTCGGAGCATTGAGGAGTCATATGATGTTGAAATCTATGGAAGAGAAGCTTCGGTCGATTCAGAGATCGTAATCAATACCAACAAGCAGGACAAGCAACCTAGCAAAGGTTCTTTACTCAAGGACGATCAGGGAAATCTTTTCAAAGTATTTGAGACCGAAGGGGAAGACTTTGGATCCGTCCTCCGTCTTCGAGTTGTGAGCAAATTCGCAAAGGAATGAGGGCTTTAAATATTGATGAACTTTTAAGCTTCGAGAAACACTTTGAGGACGCTTCCACGCAATTCCTTTCGGAAGCAACTTCGATCCCTTGTTTTCCTGCGACAAGTAATGAGTTTTTGATCACCCCCAGGATCGAGGTTTTATTTACTCATAACGGAGCAGAATTACCGAACGACGCACCAATCGAATCGGATCCAGAACTCGGGGCAGAATATTTAAAGCACGATGCAAATTTCGAGGTCGCCATCGTCACGGACTTCGCACTCGAGCAAGCAAGAGAATTCCACCTGGGACTCGTTGGATCGGTTCGGAAAGAACTTCTTCGGTCGGGCTCAAATTGGAACGAACAGAACCTTCCTTTCTATGCTCTGAAATTCCTTAGACCATCAAATACAACCAGGGAAATCGACGGAGAACTTCAACGAACGATCCTAAATTACGACCTTAAATTCGTCATCCGGAAAAACGCTTTTCCTGCAAGTTGACGATTTGTGGGTCATTAGAAATCAGACTTTTTTTCAAACTCCAGGAGGACTAAAAAATGGCAATCATCAAAGACGGACAACAGGCATTCGGGATAGAATCTTCACCCATCACAATCGGGGGAGTCACCTATGTGGCAGAGAATATGACTTTCAACTATACCGCAACTCGAGCGGATTTAAACGACTCAAATGGGGAACCTTTAGCATCGACTATTGTTCCCGGTCGAATCGAAGGATCTGCGACTTTGCAACTTGCTTCCGAGGATGCAAGCCCGAACCTGGTTGGAACCGAGTTCACTATGAGCAACACAAGAACTCCCGGAACTTACATGATTACGGATTCAAGTGAAGCTCAGTCGCAAGGAGATTATGTAAAGGTCAGCGTTACCTTTTATCAGAAAATAAATGTGACTCCATAATGTGGAACCAGGCGACGATTTTATCACTCGATTATGGAGTGATTATTCTGCAAAGATAGCAGAAGCAAAAGCCACCGAAACTGAAGGGAGGCTCTCTGCCTTCTGCCCACAACCACTCTCGAGAATCGGGGACTTCCCACTTGTCCCACTTACGCTCGAGAGGTACTGCATTTTATCGCTTCCGGACTTCTGGGATGATCCAGACCAAAAGGTTCCTATCCTTCGTTTTCTATGGGTGATGTCCCCGGACTTCGACCCGGATCCAACTCGAGCGACCGACTTTTTATTAGATCACATCCAGGACGATCTCGAAGGAGTTGAGGAAACAATTCGAGAGATCTTTGAGTTTGCGTTTCGATTTGCTCCAAAATCAAAATCCTCTAAGTCATCCGACTCCTCAATCTCCGACTGGATTTCGAGCCTGGTCGATTTGTTCTCGAGTGAATATGGATGGACGGATGACAAAATTTTGACCACTCCGATCGATCGTTTATTCCTTTACCTTCAAAGGATCCAGGAAAGAAAATCAGAAAAACCGATTTCGTTCTCGTCTGAAGCAGATCGGCTTCGTCAAGAATTTATGGACATCGTGAACCAGGAGAAAATTTCAAGAAACTGATATGGCAGGAATGTCGATAATTGCAAAGCTCGGACTCTCGAGCAAAGACTTTTCCAAGGCACTCGGAAAGGTTGAGAAAGAAGGTAAATCCTTTTCTACAAATTTTGCATCTGCTATCAAAAAAAGTTTTGCAGTTGCCGGAACTGCGATTGCAACTTTTGCAACAAAGGGAGCAATTGACTTCACGAATTTTGAAAAAAAGATCACAGAAGTTTTTACCCTTATTCCGGATGCCGGCAAAGATGCTTTCGGAAAATTGGAGGACGGAGTTCGTTCTTTGTCCGTTGAGATGGGGGTGGATTTAACTGATGCAGTAAATGGACTCTACCAGGCAATCTCTGCCGGGGTTCCGCATGGATCCGCAATTGACTTTCTGAAGACTGCCTCAAAAGCTTCGATTGCAGGGGTCTCGACCCTGGAGACTTCAGTCGGAGCCCTAACGACAATTATCAACGGATATGGACTCGAGATGGAGGAAGCTGAAAGGGTCTCTGATGTTCTTTTTTCCGTCGTCAAGAATGGGGTCACAAACTTTACCGAGCTCGGAACTAATGTCGGAAAGGTGACTCCAATTGCCTCTGCCCTGGGAGTCGAGATTGATGAACTCGGATCTTTGTTTGTTGTTTTGACGAAGCAGATGGGGGCAGGGAAAACGGCAGAGGCTGGAACTGCACTTCGGGCAATGCTTGCAGAACTTGCGAAGGAAGGAATGAAGGCGAATAAGAATTTTGCGGAACTTGGTCAAGGTACTTTTCCCGAGTTTATTGCTCGAGGTGGCAAAGTCACGGAAGCACTCAAACTGATGAAGGATTCCGCTAAAGCAAACGGCAAAAGTTTAATGGATATGTTCCGAGGAGTTGAGGCAGGAAATGGAGCATTGATGGTCATGACTCAGGAGGGCGAATCTGCAAGCAAGGCACTAGATGCACTTCAAAAAGATGTCGGGTCGGTTAATGTTGCAGTTAATGACATGATGGGCACAAGCTCAAAAGATTTTGATAAAATGATGGCGACCCTCAAGGATCTCTCCATCGAATTCGGGTCTGCTTTTTCTCCCTTGATCAAAGAACTTTTACCGGACACAACTTCCGGACTTTCATCGGCAAAGGAATCAATAAAAGCTTTCGGGAATTCCATTGCTTCGATCATTCGATTCGTCAAAGATTTTGCCATTGAAGTCGGAGTTTTGGTTGCCGGAATTGCAGGGTATAAAGCCGGACTGATTCTTGCAGAAGTTGCGACACTTGCACTCTCGGGAACTCTTACCGGGACGACGAGGGCGATGAAGGGATTCAAGATTGCAATGGGAGCCCTAATGGTTGGAAACTTTACAAAGGCACTAGGGGGATTGAATGTCGCACTTAGAGCAATAGGAGCAACATTGATCGCAAATCCTATCGGGTTATTTATTGCCGGTTTGACGGCAGTCGTGGCACCCATTGTTTTATTCAAAAAAGAACTTGCAGATCAAACGGAAAAAGCAAAGGAATCTGCTCGAGTCATTCGGGAAGACTTGGTCAAAGCAATCGATAGCCTGGAACAAAAAGCAAAGACCGGAACCGAAGAGATTAAAAACTTGGATGATGAAATTGCGAAGATGCAAAAGAAGAGGGATGTTCAGATATTTGGAAAACCTCCGATCGATGAAGCGAAGGATTTCTTTGAAATTATCCGAGACACTTTCGAGCAAGATCGAGCCCGAAATAAAGAAATCGAGATTCAACTAGAGTTGGCAAAAAAACAACTTGCAGAAGCAAAGGAAAATCGAGATTTGCAAATTGAAATCAATAAAGAGGTTAACGGATATACAGACGAAAAAAGAGAAGCACTAGTCGAGACCGGACTTCTTACTGATGAAATCCTCAAAGTCCAGGAAGCAGAAAAAAAGGTCAAAGAATTAACCCTGGAACATCTCGAGAACCGGGTCAAGATCACCGATAACGTGGATCTTTTAGTGACTGAAAGATTGAAAGAAAAGCAAGTCGCTGAAGACATCAACCTAGCAATCGAAAAGACAAACAAAAACTTTGAACTTCAAAAGACTGAAGCTGGGAAGATCGTCCTCGAGCAAGAGAAAATTGCAGAACTTGAGAAGCAAAAAAAGGAATTAATCGACAAAGCAAAACAGGCTCGGGTTCTGGAAGCAGGGGAAGCGACAAAACTCAAAGGGATTGAGAATGGGATTTTGTCTGCCCGAAAAAATATTCGGGACATAATCAGAGACCAGATGATCAAGGCTCACCAAGATGAAGTGGATGAGATTGATTTAAAGAATCAAGAAGTAAACAAACTTTTAAAGCTCGAGCAGGATCGACTTAAGGTCGTACAGGATGCCAAGGATGCCAAGGCTAAAGAAGTGCAGGTTCTCAGAGATGCACTTGCTGAGGCTCGGAAGGATCTTGATGCTTTTAAGAAATTCTGGAGGGTCGATTTCAATGGTGCCTTGAAGATTAATGTCAAAGAATTACGAGCAGAATTTGAGGAACTTAAAAAAGCCGGAGAACTCCCTGACAATGTACGGACTTTAAAGGACTTCGAGGATCTTATTCGTCATCAATCCTCAGTCGCAAAAAGCACTCGGGATGACATTATTGAGCAAGGCAGAATTGCAAAAGCAGAACATGACGAACTAATTGCCCAGGAGAAAACTGCACTTGCAAACAAGAAAGCAATCGAGGGGCAAATAAATGCTCAGACGATTGCAAAGATTGCTAAGGAAAAGGAACTCGAGGACATCAAGAGCAAGACATCTGATGAGCTTGTTTCTGCGACGGGACAAATGGCAACGGCAATCGATAAAATGAAAGACTTTAAGGTCATCCCTCCGCAGATTCCCGGAACCTTAGTCGATGCAGTAAATTCGCAGACCAATGATTTGAGTGCTATCAATCAAGGAGTGAAAGATTTCCTGGATAAAGACATGAAGTTAGACACCGACAAATTAACCAAGGAGGACACTCAGCAGAAGATTTTAACCACCCTCGGAGGCTTTTTCGTGAACCTATGAAGACTTACTATGATGCTCCTCACTTGAACGATTTTATCGAGCCCATTCGGGTGACTAAATCTCCCCGAAGAAGTTTTCCAATTCGCCAGGATCTTTCCGCAATAATTTACGAAATCGACTTTGTTCAGAAGTCCGAGTTTTTTCGCCCGGCTCGGCTCGGATTAAATTTCCCGGATGATCCTCGGGCAAGATTAGTAGATGAATCAGATCCGAAAGGAACCGATCATGGACTTGTCCAATTCTCCCGAACTTACATGACGACACCGGGCACTCGATTTGAATTTGAGCCTGGATCTTTTACATTCCCGGAGTTTAAGGATTCGACCGGGAGCACGACCCGGCAAAGCTTTTCCCTCCAGGTAGTTTTTCGAGTCAAATATTCTTACATTTATACCGAAAACCCAGGAGATGATTTGATCATCAATGAGAAATTTTCGGCAATTGATGAAAACGGATCTCGGGTAAATTACATTTCCCCACTCACAACTCCAGACTCTGCCAATTATATGTCGAGAATTCAGTCCGGAGATTTTATCCAGGCAGAGCAATCATTAGTCGAAAGATATTCTGGAAATATTTGGCAGATCCGAGACCTGGAAGTTCAGATCAAGTAATGGCAAAAGTCGGAAGAGTCACAAAGGGAAAACGACCAACCCTACTTGAGACAACAAAAGCAAATGAGGTCATCGACGCAATCAACATTCTGCACAATGTCACAATCGAAAAAGGTTCCCAGGATGAAGTCATCATAAGTCCACAAGGTGTCGAGATATATTATGACGGAAACTCAAATGCTCCAACCGGTTCTGGAGTCGATGCGATCATTGAATCCATTTCTCTTGACGGATCAAGTGGAGTTGAAATCGGGGTCGAGGATGGAATAATCCAGAATGTCATTTCCCGAACTCCAAGTCTGGGCACCGGTGGAACATTTCGATTAATTGATGCTTTTGATTTCTCAAGGTGCAAGGAATTTGTGTTGCAGAATGGACTTGTCAAATCAGTCTCAGAATTCCCATCTCAATTCTCTGGAACCACTCAATTTCTTGAGCTATTGGATCCGACGGATCCGACAAGATTGGTTCGATTGGTGATACGGGAAGGGGTGATTTCAAGCATCACAGCAACTCCATCAAAATATGAACTTCAGTCGGTCGAAGTTTGTGTCGATGGGGTAAACACGACTAAAAACTTTCTAGCTTATGATGCAAATAATCCGAACGCTCAACCGATTGATCCAGGGTCGGTTCTGAATATAATTTACACGAAGACCGAAACGGATGCTCTTTTCATTAGAATTCCCGACGGAGATGCTAGGTATTCGATGAAGGTAGACACCTACACGAAGCAAGAGTCGGACGCTAGGTTTGCACCCTTACAATCAACACAAAATCAACTCGGAACGATCAACGATTTTATTCAATCATTTACTCAAAACTTATCATGACAACGCTCGGAGATTTAGGCAAAATCGTAGCAGATGAAATCAAGCTTGTTCGTATTGAAGCTGAAGAAGTTAAAGTTCAGACGGAGGAGAAAATCGAGATCATTGATACTCAATTATCCGGAACCATCGAGACCGACTTATCGGATCATGAAAATAAACTCCGGAATCATGAAGGTAAAATTAAATCCTTGTTCAGATCATTCTTGCACGAACAACAAAAACAGAATGAAATTTCAAATGATGTTAATACCTGGATCTCGACGATCGAAGCTCAAATCATAACGATTGAAGCCAAGCAACAAAAATTCGACAACATAACAACCGGTCTTTTTAATTATTTCTCGAAAATTCTTGAGTCAGATTCCGGGAACTCCGATCTTTCTCAATTAGTGGCGACTTTAAGTGAAAATAATTAAATGCGACTGCGACTGCGAGTCAGATCCTTGCGAAGATTGTCAGTCTGGTGAAATATCTTGCCTTGATTTTTTTAATATCCAGGTAAATTTACCAGAGGAAACCTGGGAAGATTTATCCGGGAATTATCAAATGAATCGAGTCGGTTATCCTCAAAGTTTATCCGCTGATCTTTGGTGGTCAAATTTATGCTCAACGACCTGCAATGCTTTCGGATTTATGGGTGAAGATTTAGCAATTGCAATCCAGGCAGATTCTCATCCTTATGTCTGGGACTTTATCTGGAGGGGTTATGTATATTTGCGGGATTCTTCCGGGTCTTGGAATCAATTTCAATATGGTTTGAACTTTTCACAAGGTGGATTTCAGATGGTGGATGAAAGATCTTGCGAGGGTCATTGCAATGGGCTTTTTTCGGGAAAATATGCTCAAGAATATAGCCCGAAAACCAAAGATCTTTCAAGGCAAGGAATTTTTATTCATGGAGAACCTGGAGAGTTCGTCATTCCAATGGACAGGGCATGGGGTGGACAAGGTTATTTTGACGGAGAGTGCGGTCAATGTCGCTCCATGAATCACACTTATTACCCTGGATTGAATGTAAGTTTTAACTTCAAAGAAAAGTTTTTCATAAGAGATGATCTAGGACGCATTCTCCCCGAAACTTATATTCTGCAAAGTAATATTTTTAAACAATTGGAAAATGGATGCACGACTTGAAAAACTAATAAAAAAATTTAACGACAATAAAACTTTTGAAGGTGCCGGGGATGTGATTGAGAGGGTCACAAAAAGCATAGGGATTCCAACTTGTGGAGGATGCAAAAAGAGACGAGATTATTTGAATCAGAAATTCCCATTCCGAAAGATTGACGATCCTCGGACTTCTGATGATCGAAAAGATATTCGTCAACCTTAATTCTGGCTCCATTGGCTCCGCTCGGGTCGAGTCTGCAACGGATCCAACTCCGAAAGCTTTTTCGCCTTTAGTTGTCGGAGACCTTCGGGACTTTGATCTTCTTTTTGTGGACGGATCCGGAGGACATGAAGCCGGGGGAGATGTTTCCGGCATTCGATTATCCATTGAAACCGATTCAGTCCTTTCATCGACTTCAAATTTTGTAAGCTTCGGAAATACTTTTCGGATGAGTTTGAGCCTAGGAACCGAAGAGATTAAGAACGCAATGGGATCCGGTGATATTCAAGCAAAATTTAAGATCACTCGAACAATCAGAACGGGAGAGACCAGGACAATTCTCTTGGCACCCATTACCTTGACAGGATCGGTTTCAGATACGATCCCGGCAGATAATCAAATCTTTCAGGAAACTTTTATCGTCGCAATCGACGCAGAAGATCAACCAACGGAATCGGGATCAAGCAAATCAACCTTTCGACTGCCGTTTATTTTTGAAATCCTGGAAGCTCGAGCGTCTGTAAAATCTGCTCCTGCCGGGTCTTCGATTTTAGTGGATGTCAACCAGGACGGAATATCAATCTTTAATACTCAATTAGAAATCCCTGGAGGATCAAAAACTTCAATGGATGCCCTCGTTCTCCCGACCTTCTCATCTGCCTTACTTTCGGATGATTCCGAGATCTCGATTGATGTCGATCAAGTCGGATCTGAGTCTCCCGGATCCGGTTTGAAAGTTTATCTTTCCGGTCGGAGGGGATGAGATATGGGAAACTCTATCGGATCCGGGCTCGGTGGTAATATTGTGAGCGTATCTTTTATTAATCAACCATTTCCGAATGGTGGGGGTTTACAGGGCACGACCGAACAACCGACAACGACTTCGAGCACAACCGAACAACCGACGACGACAATTCTTTGCGAACCGGTTTCTGTTAATGGATATTTCCCTCTGTATACATCAGAGCAATGTGCGATCCAGGAAGGAAACGGAACCTTCCATTCTCATAACCTTAATGGGACTTTGTACTTCATGCCTAATGGTGTTGAGTATTGGCACGGAAACTATTCGACGACGACAACTTCCACCACCGGAGAACCCACAACCTCGACCTCGAGCACAACTGAAGAACCGACGACATCAACTTCGACAACCCTTGAGCCCGAATACTTGAACCAGGATGGGTTTGCCGGTTTTCGGGTGAATCAATTTTTTAACAGGGACGGAGAACTTTGGTCTCTTGGATCCAATGCCGACAACACATTTGCCGAGCTAGGTTTCGGGTTCGGGGTGAATCCCTCGGATCAAGGGGAGGCATCTCAGACCTTAATGACGGATGTCGAATTTATCGCAGGAGGTGGAAATCGACTTTATGTGATCAAGGACGATGGATCCGTCTGGGCAGTCGGTCGAAATTCAAACGGAGAACTCGGGGACGGAACGCAAGAAACTGCATTTGATTTCATTAAGATTTTTGATGGTGAAGATAAAAACTATGTGACGACAACGAGCACGACTTCAACTTCCACAACGGAAGAACCTACGACCTCGAGCACAACCTCCACAACGGAAGAACCTACGACCTCGACGACTAGCACCACAACGGAAGAACCTACGACCTCAACCTCCACAACGGAAGAACCTACGACCTCGACGACCTCGAGCACAACTTCGACAACGACGATCGACCCTTCGACCTTATGGGATCCGAGTCAGATCATCTCAAGCATCTGGCTCGATGCTTCCGACACAAGCACCATCACTCATGACGCTAATTTAATTAGTCAATGGAGTGACAAAAGTGGGAATGATAATCATGCCACACAATCCAGCAACGGAAGTAAACCTATCCTCAATGCTTCCGATCCAGATGGAAAAGTAATAATTGATTTTGATGGGATAAATGATTCATTATTAGCACCAACTTTAAATATTAATCAATCTTACTCGATTTACTTAGTAGCTAAAAGCAACAAAACCTCCTCTGGTACTCCTCATGATCGTGATCGAGATTATTTATTTGACGGAATTGGACCGGGTCAAGAGAGAACTTTGATTGCACTAAATCGGTCAGGCAAAGTTGATATGTATGCCTACAATTCATGGGCAAATAGTAGTATTAACACGCCAACAGGTTATTTTGTAATCTCGGCAGTTTGTAATACTTCAAGCAGTTCGCTCGCCCTAAATGGAACAAATGTCACGGGTCTAACTATTGGAGCAAGTAGCTTCACAAACGGATTAACGATCGGAGCAAATATGAGTTCGACTAGCGATTTCCTAGACGGAAGTATTGCTGAATTTTTGATTATTGATGAAACCTCAAGCACAAGCACTCGTCAGCGAGTCGAGGGCTACCTCGCCCACAAGTGGGGCATTTCCTCACAACTTCCGACCTCCCATCCATTCAAGAATGATATTCCGAGAGTCGGATCCACCACAACCTCGAGCACAACTGAAGAACCGATCCCGACTCTTGATAAAGATTACATTTATACATCGACTTTCGGAACGGATACCGCAACTTATTCGATCGATGAATCCGGGAAAATTAGTGTTTCGGGAGGTCAAAATCAAACCGCAAATTTATTTTATGAAGACCCGATTTTTTCCGTTGGTGATGTCGTAAGTGTAAGAATTACTGATGCACCACCTACCGACACCTATTTGAGTATTTCGACGACAAACCGGGCACCGAACACCCCGGGCGAAAGTGGCATCCGATTAAGATGGAATTCTTCCGGAACTTTTACCTCCCGGAATTACATCAACGGAACGAGCACAAATAAAGATTTTGATTCAAGTTTTTCCGCATTTGACCAGGTAACACTTTATATTAAAAGGGAATCGAACACAACTTTTAGTGCAAGCTTTGACCTCGGGTCAGGCAAGGTGAATTTTAATGATTCGGGAGGAGATGAGAAACAAATCTTAACAATAACCGGACTAAGTTCGGATCCTCTTTTTATCGGTCTTGAAACCTACCACCTGGGATCCCGGGAGTTTATAGATTTCGGAACTGAAAACTTAGGAAAAATAATTCCATCGACCTCGGTTTAAAAGATGACAACTTCAACGACACTCGAACCAACCACAACCAACGAGGGTTTTCCCGAACGATTTATCCAGGTTTGTCCTTCAGATAACTTCACCCTTTTCCTGCAAGCTTCCGGGGATGCCTGGTCATGTGGAGAAAATTCTCGGGGTCAACTAGGCAATCAATCTTCTGAAACCAACTTCACTCCTCTTATTTTTGGAAGTGGCTTTATCAAATTGGATGTCGGTCAATTTCATGCCGGTGGGCTTGATGTAAATAAAAGACTTTTCTTGTGGGGTGATGGGTGGCATGGAGAGCAAGCAATCGATCCGAATTTAATTTCGGAAAATGTGGATGAGAGATTTATTTCATTACCAACCCAGAGAGCAAGTGCAGTCCTCGATTTTGCTCTTGGAAATGCTCGAACCTTTTACATCAATTCCGGAGGTTTGATTTTAGCTTGTGGGGAGAATACTGACGGAATCCTGGGGACTGCATCGACTGAAACTCATATCCGGGATTTTGAATTAGTAATCACCCCCGAAGGATTAAAGTTTGAAAAAATCGATGCAGGGATGGATCACTTCGGTGCAATCGACGAGAATGGTGCCTTGTGGTTATGGGGGTCGAATCAATTCAATAAACTTTCACTTTCGGGAGAGACCTTGAAAGTTGCGACTAAAGTAATCGACGCAAATGTTCGGAGTGTTTCTTGTGGGGAAGATTTCACCATAGCAACTCTGACAAACGGAAGGGTTCTTGCGGTCGGAAAAGGAGGGTGGGGATCCACGCTCAATTGGTTCGATGTAGTCGGACAACCCTCGAGGGATTATGCTTTGACTGAAATATGGGGAAGTAGTGATCCGGATTTCGTGCGAGGAATGAAGATAATTTACGCAGGTTATTCGGAGATTATGCTTTTTCTCGATGATTTTTATGCTCTAAAATTTGTCCCGGATATTACTTCCGGGTTTAGGACAACGAAACTCGGGACTATTTACTCAAGGTACACGGCACCATTTGCCGAAAATGCAGATGGGTCAAATAATTATACTCGATCGGATTATGTTTTTCTTGATGTGACATTTCAAGAGACCGGTTTTGAACTTTACGAACCGCAGGATTTTAGTCTGGACGGATGGGGCTCAAGCAATGGAGACTCGATTGTCCTCTCATACGAAATTGATCAACTGACGACCTCGAGCACGACTGAGGAACCTACAACCTCAACTTCGAGCACGACCGAGGAACCTACAACCTCAACTTCGAGCACGACCGAGGAACCTACAACCTCAACTTCAACCTCCACAACAATCGACCCGGCAACCCTGGACTCCGACTCTGATGGGGTCAACGATGCGGAGGATTATTTCTACCAGGACTCCAGGATCTCAGCGACCGAGGCAGAACTTGAGACCTGGGTCACCGATGCAGACACTCCGCTTGATAATAATGCAACGGATCCAATCGTCATCCGAGCTCTTCGGACTTATGACAACACCCTGGAACTCGGAAAATTTTATCTGTTTTTTCGAGATGATTATGGAGTCATCGAGATGACCGACCAGGCAGGGAATTCCGACGGATCACTTTCTGCGGATCTTTCCACCCGGGGAGATGGATGGGAAGTGATTAAACCTTTCGTAGCAACTACGACCTCGACAAGTACAACCGTGGAACCGACAACTTCGACTTCGACGACTGAGGAACCGACAACTTCGACTTCGACGACCGAGGAACCTACAACCTCAACTTCGAGCACGACTGAGGAACCTACAACCTCAACTTCAAGCACAACAATCGACCCGGCAACCCTGGACTCCGACTCCGACGGGGTAAATGATGCAGAGGATTATTTCTTTAAAGATGAAGCAGAAACTTACACAAAAGCGGAACTTGAGACCTTTCCGTTTGATCCTGCTTCATCCATTTCCGCATGGGATCGAATTAAATTTATAAGTAGTGGGCAAGGAAATATTCCAAACCCAGGAATGATCCCTGGAGAATTTTATTTAATCGGGGATGTCCAAGAATATGGATGGAAAGTTTTTGGAAGGGACTCTGCTCAAGTGGACTCGGACGGCAATATTCTTGAGATTTTTTCAGCAGACAGAGGAATCTTGTGGGAGAAATTAAGCTCATCATCGACAACGACTTCAACGACTTCAACGACTTCGACCTCGAGCACGACAACGAGCACGACTTCGAGCACGACCTCGAGCACGACCTCAACAACTCAAGAACCAACCCCGACCGAGTTCGATACCTTAGACGGATTCATGAGTTATTGGTGCGAAAATAATGCAGGGTACAACGAAATTGCCAAATTTCCGACAACTTTAAACTCAGTAGAAAACAGGACTGGTTCATACACAAATTTCCGAAACTTTGCTCCGCAAGGTTTAGGGGCAGGAGATTATGAAATAAATTCGTCCGGGGATACGATCAAATTCACCAACCCGGCTCCAGGGTTTTCACATTACACGTCCGCAAGTCCGGTTTCGGGTGGATCCTATAAACACGACCTAGGAAATGTTTCGACCGGTGGATCCTCTGGAGTTAAGATTGAGGGAACCATTGCCTACGCAAGTTACACTCGCTGGAATATGGGAACTAATACAGGAAACGAATTCCGAGCAGTAAATGGATCCAGCCAAGAGGTTAATGCTTCAAATAGGCAAGTCGACCAATCGTCAGTCTTGGTTGGAGATGCATTCCAGGGGCAGGGACAACATTGCTTCCATACTTTATTGGCGAATTTCTCTTTTGAAATCGGATCAAGTTTAGGCTATTTTGAAGCAAGTTTTTTGCTCTCGGACGCATCTGGGAAATGGCAATATTTAAAATTTTACGGACAAGCAGTCTCCTAATGTGCCAATCTTTAATGATCATCGAACAACCTTTCTCCATATCGGAAAAACCGGTGGAGTGAGTATTGAGAAAGCTCTCGGACTTCCACCCAGGGATTATCGAAATTTTTGCCCGGAGTTTATCTTTGGCTTGAAGAATGGAGTCATGATTCAACACGCAAGGTTCCAATTTCTCGAGCAATTTATGACCGAAGAGCAGAAAGGTTTTTTTCGGTTCACTATCATCCGAAATCCCTGGCACCGAATGATCTCGGCTTTTTATTATTTACTCCCGGCACACCTCCGAAGATTTCAGACCTTCGAGAATTGGCTCGAGGACAAATACGAAAAGATTGTCGATGGAAGGTGGACGGAAGGTTCCCACTTTGTTCCTCAAATCGAATACACCCACCAGGACGGAAAGCAAATTGTCGATCGGATCCTCCGAACCGAAACCCTCGCAGATGATTTCTCCAGGATGTGCAAGGAGCAAGGGATCAAAGCAGGGGAATTAAAAAAGCTTAATGTCTCCAGGCTCCGGGACAAAAAGCTCGAGGACTACACCCCGAAAACTCGAGACATGATCTCCGAAATGTACGCACTCGAGATCGATCATTTCGGATTTAAATATGAATGACTTATTCGTCACCGGACTTTGGAGAGTCGATGCAAAATACAATTTCGAGTCTTACCTCCGAATGATTCCCCTGGTTGTGAAAAAATTAAAGGCAGAAGCAACCAGGGCAGGGAATCAAATCCGAATTGTCATCTGCACGAACCAGGAAGGGATCGATCGAATCAAGATCAAAGATCCGGTCGAGTTTGTTCAGATAGAATTTGAAGACCTTCCATCCGTTCCATCCGTCTCAGAACCCTGCGGATTGAAACTCGGATGGATGCTCAATACTGAAAAGCTCAACGGACTGAATCGAGTCTGGGCAAATAAGATTTTCTTGATGGATGAAATGTCCAGGAGGATGGGGGACGAGGAATCGAATGTGATTTGGATCGATGCCGGGCTCAAACAATTTCAAAAAAACTTCCCGGTCGGAAAGCTCGACAGGTTCGATCGAATCCGACCTGGACAAATCTTTACTAATCAATATCCGAATCCCGATCGGGTTCGGCATTGCAGGTGCGAAATTCCCCATCATATTCGAGCAGGATTGATTGGTTGTCATCGATCATCGATCCACGAATTTTCCAGGGAATTCTCGAGGCAAATGGGCAGGGTCTCCGAAGACTGCGGATCATGGGATGAGGAAACAATCCTCTCCAGCATTTACTTAAAGAATAAAAAAATATTCCAAACCTGGAAAGATTTGTGAGCGTTCGAGTCGGGGCAATGTTTGAGAGTTTGTTTGCGTCCGAGGCAATGCGTCGAGGATTGGATGTGGCTTTTCCGTCTGGTCATCATCTCCCATTCGATCTCATTGTTTCAAATTCATCCGGGAAACTTTTTCGAGTGCAAGTCAAAGGAACCTCGAGCGACCAGGGAGGCTTTTATAAATTTATAACTAGGCGAGGAACAGGGACGAAAAAGAGGGTCGATTATCGAAATGAAATTGATGTCCTGGTCGGGATCGTCGAGAGACCAGGAGATCGAGTTTTTTATGTCATTCCAAGCACTAGTCTAGGGGATCAACTATCGCTAAAAGTTAGACCATCTTTTGACTCCTCCGGGAAATATGAAAGGTTTAAGGAATCGTGGGAAATATTTAAAAAATGAAAAAGAAATTAACTATCGGAATGGCGACTTCAGACGACTTTGATGGAGTGTTTTTTACGACTCAATCAATCCGGATCGCAAACCGGGATCGACTTGATGAAATTGAGATTTTAATCATCGACAATAAGCCAGGAAGTCCGGAGGGGAAAGCAACTCGGGAACACGCTCGAAAGATCGGGGCAAGGTATCACCCGGAAAAGGAGTGGAGATCGACTGCAATTCGAGATCTGGTCTTCAAGTTCTCGAAAGCGGAATGGGTTCTATGTATGGATCCCCATGTTCTCGTCGAGCCCGGAACGATTGCCAGGATCCTCGAGTTTGCCGAGCATAATCCAGGGTCTCGAGACCTCTACGCAGGAGGACTTTTTTATGACAATTTAGGCAACGGAGTAGCAACCAACATGAGA
>Ga0206682_10001328_pt1 | contig 24545 bp, 30 predicted proteins | sample M240m12015metaG_FD_155444 | JGI IMG/M metagenome (GOLD analysis project Ga0206682, IMG submission 155444) | Ammonia-oxidizing marine archaeal communities from Monterey Bay, California, United States - M2 40m 12015 | ecosystem: Environmental > Aquatic > Marine > Intertidal zone | place: USA...
TGGAGGAGACTATAGTACATTTAATATTATAGACGTATCTGTATCACCATTTGAGCAGGTATGTGTATATAAGAACAACCGTATATCTCCGTTACTCTTTCCTAATATCATATATAAGTATTGTTTTAATTATAACGAAGCTTATGTTGTGGTAGAGAATAATGATCAAGGTACAATTGTATGTAACGGATTGTATCATGAACTAGAGTATGAGAATCTACATCTAGAGTCTGCTTTGAAAGCAAACGGACTAGGTGTTATGATGAATAAGAAAGTTAAACGTCTTGGTTGTTCTACAATTAAAGATATTGTAGAGAGTAGAAAGCTTACTATACACGATCAAGATACTATCATTGAGATGTCTACATTCGTTGCTAAAGGTCAGTCATATGAAGCATCTGATGGTAATCATGATGATCTAATGATGAATCTAGTAATGTTTGGATACTTTACTTTAGGTGATAGGTTTATGGATATGACAGACATATCTATGAAAGAAATGATGTTTAAACAAAGAATGAGTGAAATAGAGAATGATATCCTTGATTGGGGTTATCATGATGATGGTTTAGCTGATACTCCTGAACCAGAACCAGATGATCCATGGAATATCGGTAGAGGTAAGCCATGGGTAGAGGAATATTACTGAGAATAAAAAGATTATAAATAACGGTAATTGAACATCCTTATCATGACATCTTATCATTAACTCAAAAGGAAAAGAGAAATGGCAGCATTTAGTCCCTCTGAATCTCCTGCGATAACAGTAAAAGAAGTAGACCTTTCGGGTTTCGTCCCAAATGTCCAATCTACTACTGGTGCCTTCGTAGGGAATTTTCGATGGGGTCCCGCCAAGAAAGCTACACTGGTTGACTCAGAAGCTACGCTTGCCGAAAAGTTTGGATCCCCAACAACAACAGGCGCTGTAGACTTTTTGTCAGCAGCACAATTCTTAAGATATTCTTCTGCTATGTTCGTCGTACGCGAACTTACATCAGCAGCTAAAAACGCAACATCATCCACAACAGTTGTAACTAACGTTAACAACAAAGATCATTGGGATGAAGTTAAAAGCGCATTCGGTGCAGACTCAGGCGATACAAACGTTGGAGCATGGATCGGTAAATGGGCTGGAGCATTAGGTAACTCACTTAAAGTAGAAATTTGTACAGCAGCAGGCTTCGCAGCATGGGCTTACAAAGGTGAGTTTGACGCAGCTCCAGGAACTTCAGCATTTGCTTCAGCACGTGGTGCAGGCGCTGATGAGTGTCACATCGTAGTAGTAGATGAAGATGGCCAAATTTCAGGTACAGTTGGTACTGTATTAGAAAGATACGCTTTCTTATCTATGGCATCAGATGCTAAAGCAGCAGATGGTACTAATAACTATGCAGCAGATGTAATTAATAATGCATCTGAATATGTATGGTTAGCACACTGGGATGCAGATTTATCTACATTATCTAATGCAGGATTAGCAACAACAGTTGCTGGAGTTGCAACATCGTATGGTAACCCAAGCGCAGCGATTTCTAAATCATTAACAGGCGGTGTAGATTCTGCCTCACTAGGAACAGCTGAGATTGCTACAGGATTTGATTTGTATGAAGATGCAGACAATATTCAAGTAGACTTCTTAATTGCTCCTGGTATGTCAACAAACTCAGATCAAGCAACAGTTGTTAACGATCTAGCAGGTATTGCTGGAACAACAAGAAAAGATTGTATTGTAGTAACATCTCCTAACAGAGACTCACTAATTAACACATCTACTCCTACAGCTGATTCAGTTGCTTGTGCGGCGTTATTTAATAACTCATCCTATGTTGTAGTAGATTGTAACTACTTAAAAGTTTATGACAAATATAACGACCAGTATGTATTCATCGCAGCTGCATCAACAACAGCAGGTATTATGGCAGCTACAGACGCAAATGCTGCACCATGGTTCTCACCAGCAGGTCAGAGACGTGGACAATACTTCGGTGTAACAGCATTAGCAACATCTCCTAATAAAGTAGAGAGAGATTTCTTATACAAAGCTGGTATCAACCCAATAGCAAACATTCCTGGCCAAGGCATTCTTCTATTCGGTGACAAAACATTCTTGAATAGACCATCTGCATTTGACAGAGTAAATGTTCGTAGATTGTTCTTAGTCATGGAAAGAGCAATTGCAGCAGCGGCTAGAAATGTAATGTTTGAATTCAATGATGAGTTTACTCGCGCTGAATTTACTAACATTGTAGAGCCATTCTTGAGAGAAATCCAAGGTCGCCGCGGTATTACAGACTTCAAAGTTGTATGTGACTCAACAAACAACGGACCATCTGTAGTTGACCGTAATGAATTCATCGCGAATATCTTCGTTAAGCCTGCACGTTCAATCAACTACGTTACACTAAACTTCGTAGCTGTTAGAACTGGTGTTGACTTCGAAGAAGTCGCAGGCACGGTATAGGAGATACATAGATGGCTATTCTAGGAGTAGACGATTTTAAAGCCAAGTTGAGAGGTGGCGGTGCTAGACCAAATCTGTTCAAAGCAACGATTAACTTCCCAGCATATGCAGGCGGAGATGTAGAAACAACATCATTCCTCTGCGAGGCAGCACAGCTACCTGGTTCAACAATCACACCGATTGTTGTTCCGTTCAGAGGTAGACAATTAAAAATGGCTGGAGACCGTACATTCGACACATGGTCCCCAACAATCATAAACGATACGGATTTTGTAATTCGTGATTCAATGGAACGTTGGATGAATGGTATGAATGCACATAGTGCTAATACTGGTTTAACTAACGTTGTTGATTACGAAGCAGACTTACTTGTAGATCAACTTGATAAAGATGGTTCTATTATTAAGACATATAACTTCCGCGGGTGTTTCCCAACAGCTGTATCACCAATCGATCTGAGCTATGCTTCAGAGAGTGAGATTGAACGATTCACTGTTGAGTTCCAAGTACAGTACTGGGAAGCAAATACCACATCGTAAGACCACTATAAATAGATAGAGGGACTAGAGATGGTCCCTCTTACTCTAATTAGGAATTAACATGGCTGAAGACAGTATTAAATTATTTGGCTTTGAGATTAAACGGGCCCGTAATAGACAACAAGAGAAGTTACAATCAATTGTACCTCCTGTTGATGAAGATGGTGCAGGTTATGTCACGGCTGCAGGTGCACATTATGGTACCTACGTAGATTTAGACGGTGAAAAGTCTAAAGATGAAAAACAACTTATTAGACAGTATCGCTCTGTATCTCATCACCCTGAGGTAGATGCTGCTGTTGAAGATATTACTAACGAAGCTATCTCTTCTACATTCGAAGAAGCTTCTGTTAAATTAAATTTAGATAATGTAGATGGTCTTAGTGATCAAATAAAGAAAGCAATGGAAGAAGAGTTCACAAACGTTCTCTCAATGCTTAACTTTAGAGATATGGGACATGATTTGTTTAAACGTTGGTACATTGACGGACGTATGTTCCATCACTTAGTACTAGACGAGAATAATCTTAAAGCAGGTATTCAAGAGATTAGACCTATTGATGCTGCAAAGATTAAAAAGGTTAAACAAGTTAAGAAGAAGAAAGATCCTGAGACAGGTGCTACTCTTATTGAGAGTGTAGATGAGTTCTATATCTATCAAGAGAAAGCTGGTTCAACTAATCAAGGTATTAAGATTACTCCTGATTCTGTTTCTTATGTTACATCTGGTTTATTAGATGAAGCACGTAAGAAGGTTGTATCACATCTTCACAAAGCTCTAAAACCAATCAACCAATTACGTATGATGGAAGACTCGTTAGTTATTTACAGACTAGCTAGAGCTCCTGAGCGTCGTATATTCTATATTGATGTAGGTAATCTACCTAAAGGTAAATCAGAAGAGTATATGAAGAACATCATGACTAAGTACCGTAACAAGTTAGTATATGATGCTAACACAGGTGCTATTAGAGATGATCGTAAGCATATGTCTATGCTAGAAGACTTCTGGCTTCCTAGACGTGAAGGTGGTAGAGGTACAGAGATATCTACATTACCTGGCGGAGAGAATCTAGGTCAGATTGATGATATCGTATACTTCCAGAAACGCCTATATAGATCATTGAATGTACCTATCAATAGACTTGAGCAAGAGTCTCAATTCTCGTTAGGTAGATCAACAGAGATCACAAGAGACGAACTTAAGTTCCAGAAGTTTATTGATAGACTAAGAGCTCGTTTTGATAATCTATTCTATAATATTGTTAAGAAGCAATTAATTCTTAAAGGTATTATTACAGAAGAAGATTGGGATAACTGGAAAGAAGATATTTCTGTAGAGTATGTACGTGATAGTCACTTTACAGAACTAAAAGAAGCAGAACTTTTAAGAGAGAGATTACAAACTCTTGATATGATGCAACAGTATGTTGGAGAGTTCTTCTCTAAAGAATATGTCATGAAGAAAGTCTTATTTATGGATGACTCTCAAATGGACGATATGAAGAAGCAGATAGCAGATGAAGTATCATCTGGTGAAATTGAAACGGAAGAGGAAGAATAAAATGGTAGAAGTATCAGATTTTATTGACCAAGTATTAGATCAGGACTTCGCATCAGCGGCTCCTACATTTAAAGATATCATGGGTGATGTAATGAACCAATCTCTAGAACAAGAGAAGGTTAAGATTGCTGATCAGATGTTTAATGGTATTGGATCAGAAGCTCAAACAGAGCCTGATGTGTATGAGTTAGACTTAGATGGTGATGATGAGATAGAAGACGAGTCAGAAGAAGAGCTTGATGCTGGTGCTGAAGAAGCATTAGACATGGAAGATGACGACGAAGATCTCGAATAATATTTTATTATAAATAAACCATAAACATAATAAGGCAGTTGGAATGAGAACGTTCGCTGAGTTAAGAGAAAAACTAGGTAGACATCCTTCAGGACAAATGGTCTTTAATAAAAAAATAGATCGCATACCTGTGATGATTCATAAAGAGAGAATGGGTTATGTGGTTTACTTAGATGGTGATAGACTAGATAGTTATAAGACTCAGCGTGAAGCTGAAAAGATGGCTAAACAGTTTGTTAAAACATATAAAGGTTAAAAATGGCATTCGTAGCAATACCTAATAACGATCAATATGAGTATGATAATGCTCCGCCTGATCCAGGTGTTAATCACCCAATGCGTGCATTGTGGCAGAAATCAACGAATGGTATAAGAACCTCACACGGTCATTCCGTATATGTACGTTGTCGCAGAGTAGGTAGCGGTAACGTAGATCACGGAGAGATCAGTAAAACATATTGGGACGCAAGAGCATGAAACTAATAGCAGAATATAACGAACAAAACATTGAATGTATTGTAGAAGCTAAAGAAGACGGTACAAAGAACCACTTCATAGAAGGCGTGTTCATGCAGTCCGAAGCAAAGAATAGAAATGGACGTATCTATCCAAAAGCCATAATGGAAGGCGCAGTAGATAAGTACGTTACAGAACAAGTTTCCCAGAACAGAGCGGTAGGTGAATTGAATCACCCAGAAGGACCGACTGTAAATCTGGATAAAGTTTCACACAAGATCACAGAACTTTCTTGGAAAGGAAATGATGTTGTAGGAAAGGCACAAGTATTGGATACTCCAATGGGTAATATCGTTAAGGGATTACTTGAAGGTGGTGTTCAACTAGGAGTGTCAACTCGTGGTATGGGTAGCCTTGAGGAAAAAAATGGCATAATGTTCGTCAAAGACGACTTCGTTCTTAATACGGTTGATATCGTACAAGATCCATCAGCACCAACAGCTTTTGTAAATGGAATAATGGAAGGTGTAGAATGGGTTTGGAACAATGGCATTATTGAACCTCAAGTAATTGAACAAATGGAGACTGAAATTAAGAAGGCTCCACGTGCTGATCTCTATGAGACTCAGACGCGTGAGTTTAAGAATTTCCTCTCGTTAATGAAAACTAAATTGTAAGGAGTCAATTATGACTGATCAAGTAGACCAGGATGTTGTGCTCGACGAGGAAATCGAAGAAGCTCACGATCCGAAGAATGCTGAAGCTCAATCAATTGCATCTGTAGATGCAGCTGAGAAGAAGGGACCTAAAGCGCCAAAGCGTAAGGGTGACAAGAGTAACAGCCAACCGTCTGAATTAAAAGCTGCTGGCAAGGCAATGAAGGCCGAAGATGTAGATTTTGATGGAGACTTTAGTGACGACCTGAATGCGCTTGTAGAATCTGAGGCAACATTGTCAGAAGAATTTAAAGCCAAAACAGCGGTAATTTTTGAAGCAGCGGTTAAGTCAAAAATCTCTGAAGAAATCGATCGTTTAGAAACAGAATATGCTGAGCAATTAGCAGAAGAAGTATCTACAACGAAAGCAGATCTTGTAGAGAAAGTAGACAGCTATCTTAACTATGTAGTTGAGCAATGGATGGAAGACAACAAACTAGCAATCCACTCAGGTCTTCGTACCGAGATTGCAGAAGGCTTTATGGGCAAGTTGAAAGACGTGTTCACAGAATCTTATATTGCTGTCCCTGATTCCAAAATCGACCTAGTTGATGAATTAGCAGAAGCTAACGAAGAGTTAGAAGCTCAAGTTAACGAAGCTACAGCAAAAGCTATGGCAATTAGTGAAGAGCTAGTATCTTTGAAGCGTGCAGCGGTTATCCGTGAAGCGTCAAAAGACTTAGCAGAAACACAAGTTGAAAAGCTAACATCACTAGCTGAATCAGTAAGTTTCGACAACGAAAAATCTTTCGCACAGAAAGTTGCTACGTTGAAAGAATCATACTTCAGCAAAACTAAAACAGCTGAGTCCATTATCACAGAAGACACAGACACTTCAGATGAAGTAGAAGTATCTCCAATGATGGAACAGTACATTAACGCATTACGCAAATCAAATAAGTAATTAGGAGATCCAATTATGGAAACTTATGATCGTCTCGTAGAGAAATGGTCTCCGGTATTGAACGAAGAGTCAGCCGGAAACATTGGTGACGCACACAAACGTGCCGTTACTGCTGTTGTTCTTGAGAACACAGAAAAAGCAATCCGTGAGCAAGGCGAACAAGCCTCAATGATGACGGAAGATGCAGCAGCTAATAACACATCAGTTGCAGCTAACTGGAACCCAGTACTAATCTCACTAGTACGTCGTGCTATGCCAAACATGATGGCTTATGACGTATGTGGTGTTCAGCCAATGTCAGGTCCAACAGGCTTGATCTTCGCAATGAAGTCAAAGTACAAAACAACACGTGCAGGCGCTACAGCTAATGCTGAAGCATTGTTCCAAGAAGCAGTATCTGGCTTCTCAGGTGACTCAGCTGGTACACAAGGTGCTGATGGTTCAGGTCTAAGTGGATTAGCTGCTGTTGATTCAGCTGGTGCTATCCCAACATTCGGTGGTGGTATGACTACTGCTAATGCTGAGGGTTTAGGTACAGAAGGTACAGGACCAAATACTGCTTTCGCTGAAATGGGTTTCACCATTGAAAAAGCAACTGTGACAGCTAAGTCACGTGCTTTGAAAGCTGAATACACACTAGAGCTAGCTCAAGACTTGAAAGCGATTCATGGTTTAGACGCTGAGACAGAATTGGCAAACATCTTGTCAACAGAAATCTTAGCTGAAATTAACCGTGAAGTGATTCGTACAATCAACTCTCGTGCTAAAACTGGTTTCACAACTGCTAACGCAACTAAAAATGGTATCTTTGATCTATCAACAGATGCAGATGGTCGTTGGTCAGCTGAGAAATTCAAAGGTCTAGTTGTACAGCTTGATCGTGAAGCTAACCAAATCGCAAAAGACACTCGTAGAGGAAAAGGTAACATCGTTATCTGTTCTTCAGACGTTGCAACAGCATTGTCAGCATCAGGTATGCTAGACTATACACCTGCAATGAACACTGCGTTGAACGTAGACGACACAGGCAACACATTTGCTGGTACTTTAAACGGTCGTATGAAAGTATACATCGACCCATATGCAACTGCTGATTATATCACAGTTGGATACAAAGGTACAAACGCATATGACGCAGGTATCTTCTATTGCCCATACGTACCATTAACTATGGTTCGTGCAGTTGGCGAGAATGATTTCCAACCACGCATCGGGTTTAAAACTCGTTACGGTATGGTTGCTAACCCATTCGTAGGTTCAACACCAGGCGACGACATTGGTTCAGCTCGCGCTAACCAGTACTACAGAATCTTCCGCGTAGACAATATCTTAAACCCAGCATAGGGCTTAGATACGGAAAATAACTTGGGCGGCTTCGGCCGCCCTTTTTTTATGTTTAAAACCTATATAAATACATGTGAATAGGAGACATATAATGCCAACATTAGATCCAACATCTTCAGTCAATGTAGATACAGCGCTTACAGGTACAACAACTGGATTAAATAATCTTAATCTATTACAACCTACGGCGTTTAAACTTCTTGTAGATAGAAAGAACTTTGCTAATCTAGAGTTCTTTTGTCAGAATGTATCTCATCCTAATATCTCTGTTCCTGTATCAGAAGTGCCTTACTCACGTATTGGTAATCTTGCTATACCAGGAGACAAGTTGACTTTTGGTGAACTAGAAGCTATAATAGTAGTTGACGAGAATATGAATTCGTATACGGAGATGTATAATTGGTTACACAGAATGGTACAAAAGCCTGAGAAGTCTAGATTAAATAGATCTGTTACAGATACTGCTCCTCCTACTACAACAGATATTACTCTGATGATGTTGAGTAGTCATAATAATGTTACTAGAACGATTAGATATATAGATTGTGTACCGACGAGCTTAGGTCAGATGGATATGTCAGCTGTTGCTGGTGATACTATTGCAATTACTTTTCCAGTTACGTTTAGGTTCTCTTACTTTGAATTAGATTAAATAATGAGGTTATATTATGGATTTGAAACACATTCTAGAAGAATGGGCGAATGATAGTGTTATACAAAGAACTGCTTTAGACGAGACGTCGAGAGCTACTCCTTCACTACATGCTAAATACCTACAGTGGCTAGCAGAGGCTAAGCTAGCTAAGAAACGTTCTGAGTTTAAACAGAAGACGTTACTAAAGAAAAAATGGCTATACTATAATGGTAAGATGGATAGAGAGTCTATAGAAGCTCTTGGATGGGAACCTGATCCGTTTGACGGACTAAAGGTTATGAAAGGTGAAATGGAATACTACTATGATAGTGATCCAGAGATCCAACAAAGCGAAGAGAGAGTTCAGTATTGGAAGACTGTAATAGAAACTCTTACTGAGATAGTAAACAATCTAAATTGGCGACATCAGACTATCGGCAATATTATAAAATGGAAACAATTTGAGGCAGGTAACTAATAATGTTTACCCACGTTGATCATGGTATCACTCTACCTAAAATGACTAGAAAAACTACTGAGAAAGGTCGTAAGTACTTTACCCCAGACGGTAATGCTTATCCTTCTATCACAACAGTACTTAATATTCTTAGTGTAGATTCTATCATGCGTTGGCGTAAAAGAGTTGGTGAAGAAGAAGCTAATAAGATATCTCATCAAGCAGCTACAAGAGGTACATCTGTACATAAGTTAGCTGAAGACTATATAGATAATGTAGATGATTGGAAAGGCAAAGCTATGCCTAATAATTTATATACATTCAGTCATCTAAAAGATATCATTGATAAGAGATTAGATAATGTATGGTTTCAAGAAGAATATCTCTATAGCGATAGACTTAAGTGTGCTGGTCAGGTTGACTGTATAGCTGAGTTTGATGGAGAATTATCTATTGTTGACTTTAAGACATCTCGTAAACCTAAGAAGATAGAGTGGATAACGAACTACTTTATACAAGCATCGTTCTACGCTGCAGCCTTCTATGAGAGAACGGGAGTCCCTATCAGACAAGGGGTCATATTGATCACAGTGGATCACAATGAACCTCAGGTCTTTAAGATTAACACTCATGAGTACTTACAACAGTTTTTAGATGTAAGACAGAAGTATAAAGAATTAAAAGAGAATGGTTGACTTTACTGTACGATTAAAAGACTATAGCATGTTGTATGTAGACTGTGAAGCAGGACATGCAGCAGAGCTATCTGATTACTTCTCATTCTATGTTCCAGGTTATAAGTTTATGCCTGCATATAAGAACAAAGTATGGGATGGAAAGATAAAGCTTTTTAATCGCATGAACGGAGAGCTTCCTGCTGGGCTATATGCTTATTTAGTAAAGTTTGCAATTGAGCGATCTTATTCTGTTGACACAGAAGAGTCTGATTTTGGATTTCCGGTACCGGCTGCTGAACCTCTTCAATCACTACCTGATCTACTTTCTGACGCAGGGCTTCCATTTCAGCCTCGAGACTACCAATACGATGCCATTGAAACAGCCCTAACAAGATCTCGAGCAATTCTTTTATCTCCTACAGGTTCAGGTAAATCATTTATAATTTATCTCATAGCTAAATACTGGTTACAGTATATAGCACAAGGCGTAGGTTATCCTAGAGCTGGGAGAGTGCTGGTTATTGTACCTACTACATCTTTAGTAGAGCAGATGCATCAAGATTTTATAGATTATGGGATGAGTGAAAATGGACTACATAAAATTTATTCAGGTAGAGATAAATCAACTAACAAAGCTATTATCATTAGTACTTGGCAATCAATATATAAACTACCTCGGAAATGGTTCGAACAGTTTGGTATGGTACTTGGAGATGAGTGTCACGGATTTAAGTCAAAGTCTCTCTCCTCGATTATGAACAAAGCTACCCTAGCTAAATATAGGTATGGGTTCACAGGCACATTAGACGGTACATTAACTCATAAGCTAGTACTTGAAGGATTATTTGGTCCTGTATATCAGGTTACTACTACAAAGAAATTACAAGACAACGAAACTCTAGCACCGCTAGATATTAAAGTACTATTATTAAACTACACTAAAGAAGTAAGAGAAGATTTTGGAAAGAAAACTTATCAAGAGGAAATTGACTTCATTATTGGAAATACTGGGCGTAACAGGCTCATTTCTAATCTGGCTTTATCTGCTAAGGGAAATACTCTTGTCTTATTTAACCGTGTGGACGCTCATGGCAAACCTCTCTATGAGTTGATAAATAGTAAGGTAGAAGAAGGACGTAAAGTGTTCTTTGTATCTGGAGAAGTAGATACATCAGACAGAGAAGCAATACGTAAGATTGTGGAGAAGCAGAATAATGCTATCATTGTCGCTAGTCTTGGTACTTTCAGTACTGGTATTAATATACGGAACTTGCATAATATTGTATTTGCTTCACCTTCGAAATCCCAGATCAAAGTTCTTCAGTCAATCGGACGAGGATTACGGAAATCAGACAATGGACAAACTACTACACTCTACGATGTTGCTGATGATCTCCATTGGAAAGGCAGAAAAAACTACACACTCTTACACTCAATTGAAAGAGTAAAGATATATGAGAAAGAACAATTTAACTACAAAATGATAAAGGTGGATATTAAATGAGTTACACACAGTTTAAATTAGCTAACGGTGATGAGATAGTAGCTCAAGTCGTCCAAGAACCTGAAGGAGATGACTATAACGTTGTAATAAGAAATGCAATGATGGTAGTTAGATCAGAAGCTCTTAGAGATGGTTTTAGATATTATTCTTTTAGACCGTGGATGTCTTTTCAACTTGAAGATGATTATCTACAGCTACTAAACTTTAATCAGATCATTGGTGAAGCTAAACCATCTAAAGTTCTTTTAACTCAATATTTCAAAGCTATTGAGAGTGAGCAAAATATAGAAGCTGATAGTGATGTAGATAACTTAAAAAATATTAGACGCCTTGTAGCTGATCTTCAATCTGATTATCAAGACTATCAAGACTCAGATCAAGACAATGTTATTTCTCTATTCGATAAGGACAAGTTACACTAATGGAAGATACAGACGCTTATTTAAAATATCCTAAACAACGTAAGTGGATGAATAAGTTATGGTTAGCTGAAAAGTTTGGTTATGTTTGTGGACCTGCAGGAGTAGAAATACCAGAGACAGGCACGTATGTTGTAAGACCTATATATAACTTAGCTGGTATGGGAGCGTGTGCATCTGTACAAAAGCTAGCTAAGGGAGATTATACTTCTATTGCCCCTGGTTATTTTTGGTGTGAATACTTTGATGGTAAGCATTATTCTGTTAACTATAAATGGATGAGTGATACAATAAAAGGTGGAGAATGGAAAGCATTAGATTGTTGGGAAGGTATTAATATGCCTATCAATCTGACTAAGTTTGTAGAGTGGAAGAGATCTGATTATAGACCTACACTGCATCATTCCTTTAAGTCAATAGGTGGAGATGTAACTCATCTTAACGTAGAGTTTATTAATGATAAACCTATAGAAGTTCATCTTAGACTATCTCCTGATCCAGTATACGATCATATGATTCCTGTATGGGCATCAGACTTTGGTAAGAAGAAAGAACATATGGAATTACACGGTTTTGAGTTTATAGAAGCTTATGATGATGCGAATGGTTACATAGACGACCCCCGAATCGGATTCTTAGTTAAATAACATATCTCCCCTCTCCCCATATCGCTATATGATTATATACGATCTCGCGAAAAGTGCAACTGTTTTCTTTAGTTGCATCTAATAAAAAAACATAATATAATATAATGAATTGAAGGAATTTTATCATGGCTAGAACTAAACGAGCAAGTATCCATTATGTCAACAACAAAGAGTTCTCTCAAGCAGTTGTAGACTATGTACGTACTCTAAATGAGGCTCAAAAAGCAGAAACTAAACTACCTATTGTACCTAACTATATTGCATCTTGCTTTCTAAAGATCGCAGAAGGTCTCTCTCATAAGTCAAACTTTATTCGCTATACCTATCGTGAAGAGATGGTTATGGATGCAGTAGAGAATTGTCTTCGTGCGATTGATAACTATAATATAGAAGCAGCTACTCGTACAGGTAATCCAAATGCATTCGCATACTTTACTCAGATCTCTTGGTATGCATTCCTTCGTCGTATTGCTAAAGAAAAGAAACAACAAGATGTTAAGATTAAGTTCTTATCTCAGAGTGGCTTAGAAGAGTATATCGCTACTAATCAAGATGATACTCACTCAGTACAGGTAGTTAGAGCGTTCGTTGATCAGCTTAAAGATCGTATTGATAAAGTAAAAGAGAAAGATGATGAAGTAAAAGTCTTTGCTCAAGAGGAAAAGAAACGTAAGAAGCGTAATGTAAATGTTGATTCAGACTTAGGAGATTTTATAAAATGAGAATACTTGTAACTGGTTCAGATGGAATGGTAGGCAGTCGTCTAGTTAAGTTCCTTAAGAATAATGACTGTACAGTGTATGAGTTTGGTGATGATAGGGATGTTAGGTCTCAACAAGATTGGCAGTCCTTTGCTGATCTAGACTTTGATTTTATTATTCATCTAGCAGCTCTTGCTGGAGTTAGACCTTCGTTTGATAATCCTGAATTGTATTATGATGTTAACGTAAATGGTACCCGCAATATGCTTGAGTTCGCTGAAGCAAATGCTAAACATATTCTATATGCTTCTTCATCTAATGCTTATGAGTGGTGGGGTAATCCATATGCTGCTACTAAGAGAATGAATGAGATTCAATGTGAAGATTACTCTGCTATTGGTATGAGGTTTCATACTATCTGGCCTGGTAGAGATGATATGTTGTTTATGAAGTTTAAGAACAATCAGGTTAAGTATATCAATAGAAAGCATAACAGAGACTTTGTTCATGTAGATGATGTTATCTCAGCAATTTTTAAGTTGATTAATAACTTCGAATCAGCTATAATAGATAGACGTGTATATGATATAGGTACAGGTCATTCTACTCCTGTAGAGCAAGTTGCGAAAGCATTCGGCTTTGATGGTGAATGGCGTGATGAGAACCCTGCAGGTGAAAGAGTTCATACTATAGCAGATATCGAACCGCTACTTAAACTAGGCTGGACGCCGAAATGGAACATACTTAATCATGAAAATAGCCCTACTTAATGACACTCATTGTGGCACTCGCAATAGCTCTGACATCTTTCTCGATAACGCAGAGAAATTTTACAATGATGTATTTTTTCCTTGTCTTCTGGAACGGGGTATTAACCATATCGTGCATCTTGGTGATTACTATGATAACAGGAAGTTTATTAACTTCCGCGCTCTTAACAGGAACCGTAATCACTTTCTTAAACCGTTAAGAGAGAATGGAATGACCATGGATATTATCTGTGGTAATCATGATACGTACTATAAGAACACTAATGAGCTTAACAGCCTCAAGGAGCTCTTGGGTCACTATATGAATGAGGTAAATATACTTCATGAGCCTACTGTCATGGACTATGACGGTTTTAAGCTTGGCCTTGTACCTTGGATATCAGCTGAGAATGAGAAGCAGTCATTAGACTTTATTGCTAATGCTAAGTGTGATTGGCTTGGAGGTCATTTCGATATCGAAGGATATGAGATGATGAAAGGTCGTAAGTGTGAGCATGGATTAAAACGATCTATCTTCTCTCGCTTTGAGAAAGTATTATCAGGTCATTTTCATACTAAGTCAATTCAAGATAATATTGAGTACCTAGGATCGCAGATGGAGTTCTTCTGGAACGACGCTCATGATGATAAGTACTTTCATATCTTAGATACAGAGACTAGAACTATGGAAGCTATACGCAATCCTCATACTCTATATCATAAGATAACTTACGATGATCGCAATACTGATTATATGCAATATGACTTATCTCAGATAGAGAATAAGTTCGTTAAGATTGTTGTAATCAATAAAGCTGATACATTTATATTCGATAAGTTCGTAGATCGTATTCAGAATAAGTCTATACTTGAACTTAAGATAGCAGAGAACTTCAACGAGTTTGTTGGAGAAAATGTAGAAGATAGTGAAATATCAGTTGAAGATACTTCTACTTTATTATATACTTACATAGACGCTGTAGAGACAGACCTTGATAAAGATAGGATTAAGTCTCATATGTCAGACCTTATGTTGGAAGCACAAACCTTAGAAATTGCATAATGATAACATTTAAGACTTTGAGATGGAAGAACTTTCTATCGACCGGTAACAACTGGTCTGAGATAGACCTTAAGAAGAATAAGACTACTCTTGTTGTAGGTCAAAACGGTGCAGGTAAATCTACTATGCTTGACGCATTGAGCTTTGCTTTGTTTGGAAAAGCTCATCGTAACATATCTAAGAATCAACTTGTTAATACTATTAATAATAAAAATACTGTCGTTGAAGTATCGTTCAACGCATTAGGTTCAGATTTCAGAATCGTTAGAGGTATTAAACCTAACGTCTTTGAAATATGGAAAGGCGAGACGATGATTAACCAATCATCTCATGCCAAAGAGTACCAGAAGATCCTCGAACAGAACATCTTGAAGCTTAATCATAAAAGCTTTCATCAGATAGTTGTGCTAGGGTCTTCCTCCTTTATTCCTTTCATGCAACTAAGTTCTATGAATCGACGAGATGTAATCGAGGATCTTCTGGATATTAATGTGTTCTCTAAGATGAATGGTATTCTTAGAGAGAAGACATCACTATTGAAGGATCAAGTAAAAGATGTTACTCATCAGCATGCCGTCACGAGCACTAAGATTGATGCACAAAGGAAATACATTAAAGACATCAAAGCAATCAACAAAGAGCAAAGGGAAGAGAAGCTCAAACTCATCTCTGATTTCCAGGATGAAATCAAAACTCTACATGGAAAGAACGAAGAGCTTAGTGATTCCATTCAATCTCAACTACCGAATGCAGATGTGGAAAGAGGACAACGCGAAGCTAAAATCAAAGAGCTCGAAGCATATAAGACGAAGTTCAATACCGAAGCTAAAAAGCTCGTTAAGGATATCCAATTCTTTGAGAATAACGACATCTGTCCGACCTGTGATCAAGCCATCACTGAGGAAACAAAAGAGACCCATGTGTTGGAAGGTAAAGGCAGAGCGAAGGAACTTCAAGCGGGAATTGGTAAAGCAGATGAAGGACTACGAGAGGCTCAAGAAGCTCTATCCTCTGCATTATTAATTATTGAGGAATGTCGAGGCTATCAAAGTGACTTAGCTGCTAATAATAAATCTATTGCTCAGTTTCAATCTTCTATTGATCGTACTCAAGAAGAGATAGGTAAGTTAGATACTAACGTTGATATGGATCAAGCAGTACAAGAGTTAGATGACTTAACATTCGATAGTAATAACTTTGTAGAAGAAAAGCTTGCACTCAGTGAGCAGTTAAACTATAATATTATAATGAGTACTATGCTTAAGGATACTGGTATTAAGACTAAGATCGTTAAGCAGTACTTACCTGTTATTAATCAGCTGTGTAATCAGTACCTAGAGATATTAGACTTCTATGTTTCGTTTAACTTAGACGAAGCATTCCAAGAGACTATCAGATCACGATTCAGAGATGCATTCTCATACGATTCGTTCTCTGAAGGTGAGAAGCAACGTATAGATCTAGCGTTATTGTTTACTTGGAGGATGATAGCTAAGATGAAGAATAGTGTTGCAACTAATCTTCTTATATTGGATGAGACGTTCGACTCATCTTTAGACCACGAAGGTGTTGATAATCTTATGAAGATCATCTATACTTTAGGTAACGAAACTAACATCTTTGTTATCTCTCATAAGCGAGAGTTACTAGATGATAAGTTCGAGAACAGACTAGAAATAGTAAAAGATAAAAACTTTAGTAGGATTACATAATGGAAATAAGTGCATCAACGGTAAAGATACTACAGAACTTTGCCAGTATAAACAGTAATGTTGTTATTCAACCGGGTAATAAGATTATGACTATTGCTGAAGCTAAGAACGTTCTTAGTGAAGCTACTGTAACTGAACAGTTTGATAAACAAGTAGGTATATATGACTTGCAGAACTTCTTAAGTGTGCTTGACCTAGTTGATAATCCTTCGGTTCAATTTAAAGATAATAATATGATTGTAGGCGGTAACGCTGGACGTGCTATGGTAAAGTATTACTATGCTGATCCTGAGATGCTTACTACGATCGGAAAACCTATTAATATGCCTCAAGCAGATGTATCGTTTACGTTAGAGCAGTCTACGTTAAACGGTCTTAAGAAAGCTGCTGGCGTCTTTGGTCATAGTCAAGTATTGATTGAACCTGATAACGGTTCGGTTAAACTGACTGTTGTTGATCCAGAGAATAGTACTGCTAATACTTACTCTATTATGGTTGAGGGTGAGTATAACTCAGAAGACTTTAGCTTTGTGCTAAACATAAACAACCTTAAAATTATTGCTGATGACTATCAAGTTGATATCTCATCTAAACTTATATCACAATTCTCTAGTGTTAATCATGACGTAAAGTACTGGATTGCTCTAGAAAAAACATCTACTTATGGAGGCTAAGATGGCTAAAGAAGAAACAAATACACCAGATCACTCTGAGATCTATGAGATCGCTAACAAGACATCACGCAGCACAGTTGCTGTTATTGATGCGTTAACTGGACGAGGAGCATTTAAAGGTGAAGAGCTATCAACTATTGGTCAGCTTCGCGATCAATGCTTACAAGCTATTCAACTAGCAGAAGCTTATCAACAAGAAATGGCTACTGAATCGGAGTAGATTTATTAACCTAAGTGAGCTATACTATATTTTTATTATGAGGTTAATATGTCGAAAGATTTTCTATGGGTAGAGAAGTACCGCCCGCAAACTATTCAGGATACTATCCTACCTGAGCAGCTTAAGAGTACGTTACAAGCTATTGTCGATACTGGTGAAATACCTAATATGATGTTTACCGGTACGGCTGGCTTGGGTAAGACTACTGTTGCTAAAGCTATGTGCAAGCAACTAGGACTTGATTATATAACTATAAACGGGTCTGAAGAAGGAAACATCGACACGTTGAGAGGTAAGATTAAGCAATTTGCCTCTAGTGTATCATTGCAAGGCGGCTATAAGGTTGTTATACTTGACGAGGCAGACTATCTGAATCCTCAATCTACTCAACCTGCCTTGCGTGGCTTTATCGAAGAGTTCTCTAATAACTGTAGGTTTATACTTACATGTAACTTTCGGAACCGTATTATCGAACCCTTACATTCTCGATGTGGTGTGTATGAGTTCAATACGTCTAAGAAAGATATGGCGACTCTTGCAGGTCAATTCTTTACTCGCTTTACTACTATACTAGATGACGAAGGTGTGACTTATGATAAGAAGGCTGCGGCTGATCTTATTATGAAGCATGCTCCTGATTGGCGTAGAGTACTAAACGAAGGTCAAAGATTGTCTATTGCAGGATCTATCGATGCATCTGTAAGTGTTGTATCGAGTGATATGTTTGCTACTCTATGTAAACATCTTAAAGCAAAAGACTTTAAGTCTATGCGTAAGTGGGTCGTAGATAGTATGGATATCGATACTGTTGCCATATTTAGAGGACTATACGATAATATGAATGAGTTCGTAGTACCTGCTTCTATACCTCAATTGATTCTTATACTTGCTGACTATCAGTATAAAGACTCGTTTGTGGCTGATCATGAGCTTAATACTGTTGCTTGTATGACTGAGATTATGGCTAACGTGGAGTTTGTCTGATGAATCCTTTTACCTATCTAAACAGTATTAACTTCTCTAAAGAAGATGTTATGGTCGATGACGTTGCTGAGAAAGGCTATAACTCTTTTCTTATTAATCGCTCTATGTCCTACTTCTATGATACTGTTGGCATTGCAAACGTAATGAATCGCTATCATCACCTAGATAATAAACTACAATATCACTTTCTTATAAATATCATTCGTAAACGTAAAAGATTTTCGAAATGGATGAAACCAGAAACTGAGAGTGATATTGAAGTGATTAAAGAATACTATGGATATAGCAATGATAAAGCTAAACAAGTACTATCCCTTCTATCACCTGAAAACATAAAAATTATAAAACAGAAGGTGAGTAAAGGTGGAAGAAAATAATATAGTCGAATGGCAACCTCAAGACATGCTCGAGGTGGTCTTAAACGAACCAGATGATTTTCTAAAAGTAAGAGAGACGTTGACCCGAATAGGAGTCGCCTCTCGTAAAGATAAGAAATTATTCCAATCATGTCATATACTACATAAGCAGGGGCGATACTTCATCGTTCATTTTAAAGAGCTGTTTATGTTAGATGGAAAAAAAGCTAATCTAGAAGCTAATGATGTAGAGCGTAGAAATACTATTACAACATTGCTTAGTGATTGGGGTCTTGTAGAGATACAAGGAGGGTCAGAACTTAGATGTGCTCCTCTACGTCAGATCAAGATCATCCCATTTAAGGAGAAGGCACAATGGGAATTATGTCCGAAATATAATATCGGAAATAAATAACTTTTTAGTTGCTTTCTAAAAAATAAAAACTATATATAATATAGCGATGCAGAATAATCTGGTCGCATATCAATCTTGCTTGCTCAAAAGGAGATAACAATGACAGGCTTACAAACACTATTCCCCCGATCATCTTTCGTTGGTTTTGACCATCTGTTCAACGAACTAGAGTGGACAGCTAAACATGCTCAAGACCATTATCCCCCACATAACATTATTAAACAAGGCGATGAGCAATATCTCATTGAATTGGCTATTGCGGGATTTACAAAGGAAGAGATCTCAGTAGAAGTTAAAGATAGAACTTTGACTGTAAAAGGTGAACACGTTTCTAAAGGGAGAGAATTTATCCATCGTGGCATTTCGACAAAGAAATTTAAACGAACCTTTAGGCTGTCCGAACATGTAAATGTAAACGGAGCAGACATTCAGGACGGAATTCTGGCAATTGAATTGCAGTATGTCATTCCTGAAGAAATGCGTCCTCGTAAAATCAATATTGGTCAAACGAGGAAAACAAATGACACAACTAATACTAATACAAGCCAACTTCTTACAGAACGCAATTAGAGCTCTGTTAGATCTATTTAAAGACGCAAACTCATCACGCAAGGAAATGTCAACAGCTAGAAAGACTATTAAGGAGCTAAACAAGCTTTCTGATAAAGACTTACTAGACATCGGTATTTGTCGTGGAGACATCTGGAGTGTCGCTCATAATAAGACCGACGAATTAAGGAGACGTTTCTAATGACTGATGCAGTAATGAAATATGCCTTAGCACCTGTAGGTGGACTCTTTAGTGGATTTAATAGCTTCTTCCTATCATTAGGAAAAGCAAGAGCAGCATCTGAGCTTCATAGAATGGGTTACCATGAAGAAGCAAAGTATCTAATGCTGACTGACGCAAAAGACTTGTAAATGTCAATACAACTATGAAAAGGGGCTGTTGTGGCCCCTTTCCCTTTTTCAGTTGCATACTATATCGATATATACTATAATATAGTTTGTTGACACTAGGAGGCGTCATATGAACTTTTATACAAGCGTTAATCGATATGGTAATAGTATTCTATACAGAGGTATAGAAGATGGAGAGCGTGTAGCTAAGAAGGTAAAGTATATGCCTACTTTGTTCGTTAACGCTACTCATGAGACTGGTTGGTATAATCTACAGAATCAACCTGTATTACCTAAGACGTTTGATACTATGAGAGACGCTAAGGACTTTATGAAGCAGTACGAAGGTGTAGATAACTATACTGTATATGGTACTACTAACTATGTTACTCAATATATCAATGATCGCTTTCCTGATGCTCCTAAGTTTGATAGAGATAAAGTAAACGTTACTTCTATTGATATTGAGGTAGCTTCTGACGAAGGCTTTCCGTTCGTAGAGCAAGCAGCTCATCCTGTTATCTCTATCACGATGAAAAATAATATAGATAATATATATCGAGTATGGGGACTATATGACTACAATGAAGACGATTGCACAGTTGAAGGCGTTGACGCTATCCAATATATCAAGTGTAAGGACGAGATTGATCTTCTATTATCTTGGCTGGCTTACTGGCACGATCCAAAGTATTGCCCCGATATTGTTACTGGCTGGAACACTCGTCTATTTGATTTCCCATATCTCATCAACAGGGTAAAGAATATCATAGGCGGTGATGTCTATAAGAAGTTCTCTCCTTGGGGTATAGTAGATCAACGAAACATTATGATGGCTCGTGGAGAAGTAATTGCATACGAGATGGCTGGTATTCAGCAGTTAGATTACTATGACTTGTTTACTAAATTCGGTTATACTTACGGTATGCAGGAGTCATATAAACTAGATCATATAGCGCACGTAGTACTGGGAGAGCGTAAGCTCTCCTATGATGAGCATGGTTCTCTGCATGGATTATACAAGCATGACTTTCAGAAGTTCATTGACTATAATATAAAAGACGTTCAGATTGTTGATAGACTAGAAGAGAAGATGGGCTTAATTACGCTTGCTATGACTATGGCTTATAGGGGTGGAGTTAACTATTCAGAGACTTTCGGTACTGTGCAGATCTGGGACTCTATTCTATATCGTTTACTATTCAAGCAGCAGATAGCTTGCCCTCCTAAGTTTAGTAAAGAGAAGGTTCCTTATCCTGGAGCGTATGTTAAAGATCCTCAGACTGGTATGCATGACTGGGTAGTATCTTTTGACCTTAACTCTCTCTATCCTATGATTATTGTTCAGTATAATATGAGTCCTGAGACTGTATTGCCTGGCAAAGAGCATCTAGGATTAGATCCTGTAGAGAAACTCTTGAGTGATGCTGAGGTTAATATACCTGAAGGTACTACTATGGCTGCCTCGGGTGTTAAGTTTAGTAAAGATCAGGTAGGTATTATTCCTGCTATCATTAAGCAGTACTATAACGAACGTAGACTTATTAAGAAAGCTATGCTTGATACTAAGCAAGAGTATGAGAATACTCCTACTAAGCGTCTAGAGAATAAGATGACTATCTTAGAGAATCAACAGATGTCTATTAAGATTCTTATGAACTCTTTGTATGGTGCTCTAGGTAATAAGCATTTCCGTTACTTTAATAATCACGTTGCAGAAGCTATTACTACTTCAGGTCAGTTATCTATTCGTTGGGCTGAGAATGCTATCAATAAAGAGATGAATGCTGCTCTAGAGACTGACGATAAAGACTATGTGATTGCTATTGATACTGATTCGTTGTATGTGAATATGAATGAGCTTGTTAAGAAGTTTAATCCTAAAGATCCTGTTAAGTTCTTAGATAAGATATGTCGTGAGCATTTCGAAGGTGTACTAGAGAAGTCATATGCTGTACTGGCTAAGAAGCTAGACGTTATGGAAAATCGTATGGAGATGTCTCGTGAGGTTATTGCTAACCGAGGTGTATGGATTGCTAAGAAGCGTTATATCTTAAACGTTCATAATAACGAAGGTGTGCAGTATGCTGAACCTAAGATGAAGATGATGGGCGTAGATGCTGTACGCTCTTCTACTCCTCAGGTCTGTCGTGATAAGTTTAAGAAGATATTTAAGGTTATTATTGACGAAGGTGAGACTGCTACTCAAAGGTTTATTGCTGACTTCAAGAAGGAATGGAAGCAGCTTCCTCCTGAGTCTGTATCGTTTCCTAGAGGATGTAATATATCTAAGAAGAAGGACGGTGTACCTTTTACTTGGGCTGATAAGAAAACGATCTATAAGAAAGCTTGTCCTATTCATGTAAGAGGTGCTCTGTTATATAATCATTATATAAAGCAAGCTGGCCTAGATCAGAAGTATGAGCTAGTACAGAACGGTGAGAAGATTAAGTTCGTCTATCTTAAGACTCCTAACTCTATAAAGGAGAACGTTATTGCTTATGCTAACGATCTACCTAAAGAGCTTGACTTACATCGATTTGTAGACTATAATAAGCAATATGAGAAAGCATTCGTTGACCCTATCAAGCATCTACTCGATGCTCTTAACTGGGATGTTGAACCTGTAGCTACGTTGGAGGACTTCTTTGTATAGTATGACAATATTTAAGTCTCCTAGATGGTGGGACGCTCAGAATAGATTTGTATATGATAATAAGACTCATAGACGAATGGACTTTGACTCATGGGATAAGTTTACTTTGTTTCTATATAAACTATCTAAGAGAAAGCTTAACGGTAAGCAAGACGCAGAGTTAATTACTCCTGCTATATTCAAGCCTGATACTACTCGTAAGAACGAGAACGTTATTCAATGGTCTGGATGGGCAGCAGTAGATGTAGATGATCTAGTAATTGAAGGAGACCTAGAAGATGTTTTACGTGATCGTTTTGGTGAATATGATTATGTGGTGTATAGTACTGCTTCAAGTACGGATGATCATCCAAAGTTTCGGATTGTATTCAATACTGACACACCGATTGTGGCAACTAAACTTCGTCACTTCTGGTACGCTCTTAACCAAGAGCTCAACGAAATTGGAGATGCACAGACTAAAGACCTTGCTAGGATGTACTACATACCAGCGGACTATGATGGTGCTAGTAACTTCTTTTACCGTAATAGTGGCGAGCCTATTGACTTGGCTGTCCTTCTTGCCAAGTGGCCATATGATGATAGTAGAAATGCTCAGTCTTTTCTCGATAGACTACCTCCTGCTTTTAGAGAGCAAGTTATAGAGTATCGTAAAGGTAAACTAGATAATACTAACTTCGTATGGACGTCATATAGAGATTGTCCTTTCTGGCCTAAGAATCTAGCTGTAGAGTATATCTCTATATCAGGTACTGGTTGGTATAGACAGATGTATCGTATAATGATTGCTGTAGCTGGAAAGGCTATAGAAAAAGGATATCCTATTACGGCTACTCAGATAGTAGAGCTATGTCGTCAATTCGATATAGAGACTGGTAAATGGTATGAGAATAGACCTATGGAGGTAGAAGCGAATAACGCATTAGAATACGCATATAAAAACGGAACAGTATAAGGAGATACTACAATGACTAAAGCAGCAGAAAGATTACATAAATCAACTACAGCTCGAACTAAGCGTAGAAACTTAAAAACCTTGTTATTAGAAAAACAAGAACGTCTGTATACTAAACTCCGTAGATTGAGAAAGAAGAAATGAAAGTAGGCTTTACAGCATCTACGTTTGATTTATTACACGCTGGTCACATTGCAATGCTTAGGGAAGCTAAGACGCAGTGTGACTATCTTATTTGCGCTATTCAAGTAGATCCTTCTATTGATAGAGAAGATAAAAATAAACCAGTCCAGACTTTGGTAGAAAGATATATACAGCTATCTGGAGTTAAGTATGTTGATGAGATTATACCATATCAGACTGAGCAGGACTTAGAAGATATACTGAACACATTTCAGATTGATGTTCGTATCATTGGTGAAGAATATAAACACGGTACATTTACAGGTAGAGCTATATGTGCTAAGAGAGGTATAGAGATATACTTTAATAAAAGAGAACATAGATTCTCTACAAGTGATTTGAGGAAGAGAGTAAACAATG
>Ga0206682_10001329_pt1 | contig 24545 bp, 24 predicted proteins | sample M240m12015metaG_FD_155444 | JGI IMG/M metagenome (GOLD analysis project Ga0206682, IMG submission 155444) | Ammonia-oxidizing marine archaeal communities from Monterey Bay, California, United States - M2 40m 12015 | ecosystem: Environmental > Aquatic > Marine > Intertidal zone | place: USA...
CGATAAGTAAGATCGATGGTCGGACTATTTGGAATTGTTATAAAGCATCTTGTACTATAAGGGGTGCATATAATACGGGGCGGTCGATCTCTGCTATTAAGAATAAAATGAATGGCGAGGTGGCAAATCTAGACCGAAAGATAAAACCAATACCATCTGTATTAACATCAGTTGATAACAATGAGTGTGCGGTTGAATATCTTAAATCAGTAAATTCCTATGATGCATTCAAGATGGGTCTAGTCTCACTTTCCTATGACCCTGCAAGTAACCGTGTCCTATACTTTACTCATGGGGGCAAAGGTGCAGTAGGTAGATGTCTTGATAATAGAAAACCTAAGTGGATGTCTTACGGAGACACTCAAGATGGTGTTCAAGTAGGTAATACTAAACATGCTGTTCTGGTAGAAGACGCTGCTTCCGCATGCTCTGTAGTAAGGGTTCCGGGGCTTACGGGATATGCAATGCTTGGAACAAACCTTACAGCCCCTATTAAAATGCGTGTTAGACACTTTAGCTGTGTGACAATTATTCTTGACAACGATGCTAGTTCTAAGGCATTACGCATAGCTAAGGCCCTACAACTACATACTGATGTACGAGTAAGGCTGACGAAAAGAGATTTGAAATGGCTTGATAGGCCTGAGTTAGAAGAATTGATAGGTCATGAATACTAGGAAATTAGAACATACGGACTATCAAAGATCAAAGGTATTAATTTCCTTTGAAAATACACAATACTTTAAAACCTTAGTTTCCCACAGGTGGACAGGTTCTTACTTGTTAAAACCTTACGGGGCTCATTTTAGGAAATCCTTACGCATACTAAGTAAAAAAATACTTAGGGTTGGATCTGATTGGATTGGCAATAGTGTCTGGGATAGCCCAGTAGTTGGTTTAGCACCACCCTCTTAAACATATATACAATTTAACATAGAGGCGCAGGCGATCGGCTGCGAAAAAAAGTATTCGTCTAAGATACCAGTACAGACGTAAAACAAAAGGGAATGGTACATTGAAAGCTCGTGGAATAATTCTTGTGGATTTTGATTTCGACGGATTCAGAGAGGCCGCAGAGATGCAAGACATACTCGAAAAAGCAAGAGATATGATTATTACAGACAACAAGTATGTTGTGCATCATCAGACCGACTTGAAGGAAAGAAGAGGCGATCACGCCCCCGACTTGCGGAAGATGAAATTTCGTAACAATTAGAACTACTTAAATACTGTATGTAGGGCCCTGCCATTTGGTGGGGCCTTTTTTATTTGCTTATTTCCATTGCCGTGTATAGTAATCGTACTATTAAGGGGAGAACCCTACACTAACAGAGGTGGAGAATGGACCAAGCAATACTCAAGAAACTACTATCGAGCGAATTTTATAATGATAACAGGGCCAAGCTAAAAAGAGCCCTATTTGCCGAAGAAGGCGCAGACCTCTTCGATGTACTGGAACAAGCACACAGTAAGTATGGACATGATCTGTCCGTCAAAGAGCTTTTGATTCTGTACAAGATAAACAATCCTATTTCGACAGAAGCAGAAGTGGGCGTTGTAACAGATGTTATAACAAGCATAAGCAATGCGCCTGATATATCTGACGGTGTGGCGCAGGACGCTATCATAGATTTGTGGAAGCGAGAGAACGCCCGGCAGATAGCTGACCTAGCCATTAGCGCAGCTACTGAAGGCAACTTCGAGGCAATGGTTACCATCCGTAATATCATGGATGAAACCATAAGCAGCTACGTCCCTGATGACTTCGGTGACTTCACAACTGATGATCTAGATGAGCTTCTTGCCGAGACAGGCAACGGGAATAGATGGATGTTCAACATCCCAAGCCTAAGCAGGAATGTTTATGGCATTGGTCCGGGGGAGTTTGCTATCGTATTTGCTACCCCGGAGACAGGTAAGAGTTCATTTGTTGTGAGCTGTTGCGCTGGGCCCGGCGGCTGGTGTGAGCAAGGTGCTAAGATCTTGTACCTTGGAAACGAGGAAACAACTCGACGTACAAAGGTTCGAGCCTACCAAGCGTGGTGTGGCATGAATGAGCAGGAGCTGCTGGATCGAAACGAAGAAGCCAAGCGCAAGTATACTGCCATCAAAAGCAACATGCTGATGAAGGATATTCAAGATTGGGATCTAAACCGTATCGAAGCATTCATCGATAAGGTTAAGCCTGATATCATTATACTAGATCAGGGTGATAAGATTCAAATCGCTGGCCAGTATAACGCAGGCCATGAGCGACTTAGAGAACTGTACAGGCGGTTAAGGGAAACAGCCAAGCGTTATGACGCTGCGGTCATCTCTGTTAGTCAGGCTAGTGCGGATGCCGAGCACAAGACTAAGCTGTCATATACAATGATGGAAGGATCTAAGATTGGTAAGGCTGCGGAGTCTGACCTGATCATAGGCATAGGAAGACACTCAGGTGAGACCGATAGCGGGGAACCTGACCCTACTCGCTTCTTGACTGTTAGTAAGAATAAACTCTCCGGCTGGCATGGAACTATCCCTGTCGTTCTAGAGGCGGGGATTAGTCGCTATGTCCAGTAAGTATGAAGGATGGCTGGTCCTAGATTTAGAAACCACAGTTCAGAAGATTGATGGTAAGTGGGATAACTCACCAAAGAACCCTAATAACAAAATGGTATCGGCGCATTACGCATGGATAACTGCTGATGGTCTGGGCGAGGTCAAAAGTGACTTTTACCATCACAAGGACTTGAAGAATTACGGGGTGTGGAATCACGCTTTGAAGCACCCTGATGATCCCAGAAAGCTAATGAAGGCTCTCAAGAAGGCTAAGGGTTGTATTGCACACAACCGTAAGTTCGACAGTTTCTGGCTGAGAGAAACAGGCTTCAAGGAATATATGCCAGAGAATTGGTACTGTACCATGCAAGCTGAATATCTTCTGGCAAAGGGTCAACGCACCGAGCTGTCTCTATCAGCAACGTCAGAACGCTATAACGTCACTCGTAAAAAGAGTGATCTGGTTGATGATATGTTTAGGCAGGGGACCGGGTTCGAGGAGATGCCTATCGAAACAGTCCGGGAATATGCCGAGGCTGATGTCATTAGCTGCGGTGAGATATTCCTAGCACAGCAAGCCAGATTTGAAGAGCCTGACAATGTATCGCTTCTTCCTGTCTTACAGCTCACATCAGAAATGACAGAGTTCCTGCTGGAGATCGAAAGTAACGGTTGCCAGATAGATATGGATGTACTGCTTGAGGTCGAACATACATACAAGACGGAGCAATCCAAGCTGCTATCTGATCTGACTAGGATCATTGAAGAGGTGATGGGGGATACTCCAATCAATCTCAACAGCGGGCAGGATCTCACTAAGGTAGTGTACTCCCGTCAGGTAATAGACAGAGAGGTCCACCGATCTGAGTTCAATATAGGAGTGAATGCTGCGGGAAAACCTCTACGCCCCACTCCCATGAACAAAGCACAGCTCACTAAGGCTGTAAGAAAGACAACTCAGAAGGTTTATCGGACTGAAGGTATGTGCTGCAAGGAGTGCAAAGGCTCTGGCACAATACAGAAGTATAAGAAGAATGGTGACCCGTGGAAGAATAGAACCAAATGCCCGGTATGTTCAGGTGTGGGTGCTCTCTACATTCCTACAGGTAAGATTGCGGGCCTGAAGCTCATCCCTACAGTTTCGGCTGACGCTTCTATCAACGGATTTAAGACCGATAAGCTGACGATCAAGAAGCTCATTGATCAGGCCTATGCTAAGGATAACTTGACTGCGGTTGAGTTCCTTACCAAAATCACACGGCTCAATGCCATAAGCACTTACCTTGATAGCTTTGTAAGCGGCATCAAGACATGGACTAGATCGACAGGGCTACTGCACTCCACGTTCAATCAGACCGTAACTGCAACTGGCCGCCTAAGTTCCACCAATCCAAATTTCCAGAACTTACCAAAAGGAAATAAGTTTGAAGTTCGCCGGGCTATTGTCAGTAGATTTGCTGGCGGGAGCTGCGGAGAAATGGATTTCAGCGGTCTTGAATTTAGAGTCGCAGGGATGCTTTCAAAGGATCAGCAGATCATTGATGACGTTCTCGTAGGTAAGGATGTTCACAGGCAGACTGCCTCGATCATACTACAGAAGCCAGAAGATCAGGTTACTAAAGAAGAAAGAGGTCAGGCAAAATCCAAGACGTTCCAGCCACTTTATGGCGGGATTGGGATGGGAGAGCCGGACCATGTTCGTGCATATTTCAGTTCATATTTTAAATTATATCAGGGACTTGCACGATGGCATAAGAGCCTCGGTGATGAGGTATTAAATCGAGGATATATACAGACCCCGAGTGGGCGTCAGTTTGCATTTCCTAACGCCAAACGTCTGCGAAATGGCAGGATCACCAACCATACTCAGGTGGTAAACTTCCCCTGCCAATCGTTTGCCACAGCGGACATTGTTCCTCTGGCATGCATACGTGCCCTGCGTAAGTTTAGAGAGATGGGGCTGCTTAGTAAGCTGATCCTAAGTGTGCATGACTCCATCGTCGTAGACATACATCCAACCGAGATACAGGACGTAGGCAGGGCACTCCAGTGGGCTATGAGCGGCGTAGATGAAGAGCTCCAGCACAGGTTTGGATATCAGGCAGTTCTCCCATTAGATACTGAGTATTCAGTCGGTAGCAACTGGATGAATATAGAAGAGATAAGTGTTGATACGGACACTTAATTGAGGTACAATAACAACTCTATTATAAAAGGAGACCCGGTAATGGGCGAAATGACAACTTATTCAGCAGCACAGATGCAGGAGCTACATGCCACGCTGGGCATGAACGATCAGCAACCTAAGTCAAAGAACAGGCTTCCCGAACTTAAAATCTCTAGTAAGCGGCGGGATGAAGCAGGCAATGACATTCGTGACTTCGAGGGCCATTTCTGGCTCAAGAACTACGATCAAGAAGTTTATTCGGATAAGGTAAAGATCCGTGTTCTGTCTCAGCTTTATCAATGGATTGATTATGATCCAGAAGCACAGAGACCTCGTAACAGAACACTAATGATCCCGTTCCTATCACATCAGGCGATAGACGAGACGGGAACTGTGCGCTGCGGCAAACCCCTCTCAAAGGTGATGAAGGATTGGTCAAAGGAACAGAAGGCTAAGTATTCTACGATTACTTTGTTCCGTCAGCTAAGATGTCTTGTGTCATATACTGGTAAGACTGCTGCTGGCGAAGAAGTGACAGTAGAGAACGTCCCTGCCATCATTATGAACAAGAAGACTTCCTACATGAACTTCGAGGACGAAGTTATTAAGAAGCTGAATGGTCGTAACTACTCTGACTTCTGGTGTGATTTATCTACAAATGAGCATCAGAACGGTGATGTCACTTATTATACTTGGCACTACAAACCGGACCTAAAAAATCCAGTGGCTATGGATGATACCACTATGGATACGTTAGCTCATTTTGCCTCGATGGTTAAAGCCGAGAACGAAGATGTCAAAGCTAAGTACGAAGCAGCCCTTAGCCGTAAATCAATGGATGACGATATTCTAGAAGCCCTTGAGGATGATCTAGATGCGGATCTAGCAGATTGATTTTAGAAGCTCAGATACACAAGAGCTGTGACAAACTCTCTAACAACGAAGCGCACCTTTTAGACATCAAACCTGAGTGGATTGATGAGTGTGTGGAGATGGTTAGAGAGGGCCTTCACAAGCAGTTATTTCGTGAGAACGAACCGTTTCGTGTACGCATGTCAAATATTTCGAGGCCTACCTGTCAGCTCCAGATGGACAAGGCAGGGGCTAAGAAAGCTCGGATGCCCTACAATCATATCATTCGTATGATGCATGGGGATATCATTGAGGCTGTGATGCAGCTCATCCTGCGTATCTCCGGTGCAAATATCACTGGTGGTAAGCACAAGGTTAAGCTCAAGGTTGCGGGAACAGAAGTCCGTGGCGAGGATGACATAGAAATCGATGGCAAGATCTTTGATACTAAATCTGCTTCGCCGTGGGCCTTTGGTAACAAGTGGAGCAAAGGCTTTGAAGGTCTAAAGGAGTCTGATGACTTTGGGTATATAGGGCAGCTAGTAGGCTACTCCGTTGCTCAGAAGAAACAGCCCGGCGGATGGATTGTAGTAGATAAAAGCAGCGGTCAGGTGAAGGTGGTTGAAGCCAACTTATCAAAGCCTGAGATCAAAGAGATCCTCGGCAGTATGAAAGACACTGTTAAGGCTCTCGATGGTGAGTTCAAACGCTGCTTTGAGCCAGAGGATGAGAACTTCCGCCGTAAGCCTACGGGCTCCAAGCGTCTGTGCGCTACCTGTGGTTTCTGCTCATTCCTCGATACGTGCTGGCCTAACGCTCAGTATCTGCCTCAGACAGGTTCTCAAGCGCAAAGCCCACGACATTACTGGTACACCCAGTATGAGGGTAAAGAACTCTGAATGGCGATCAAGACCGCCAGCGCTAAAGGTAAAGGCCGCCGCCATCAGCAATGGGTCCGGGACAGACTATTAGATCTATTCCCGGATCTTGAGCCCGACGATATCAAAAGCACATCTATGGGAGCCTCTGGAGAAGATGTCCAACTGAGCCCGGCTGCCCGTAAGCAGATACCCATCAGCATAGAATGCAAGGCCTACAAGAGCTTTGCTGTCTATAAAATAATGGATCAGGCCACCGAGAATTCCAAAGAAGGAATTGAGCCTGTTGCAATCATAAAAGCGGATCGTAAGAGCCCACTGGCGGTAGTGGATGCTGTGTACTTCCTGAAATTATTAAAACAGGCAGGAGCCAATCCATGATCGAAGATGAGTTACCAGTAAATACTATGACCCTGATGATTGAGGTCAAAGAAGATGGCCAGATGGCACTGTTCTCAGGCCATAACCTGTCTAATGAAATGGGAAAGGATGAGTTCGCATTCTTAACAGATATGATGAACGGTCTGTTCCTGTCATTTGATGAATTGATGAATCATTTTGCCAGCGTAGGAGAGTCAGCTCGAATTGCTGACGAGCTTATGGAGCAAGATGAAATCATATTTGAGGCGGATGAAGAACTTGTCGAGGCAATCAAAGACAAGAAGATAATCCCCTTCGATAAGAACAAGTTGAACTGATGGCAAAGTGGAAAGAAGTACCGCTTGCGGCGGAGGCATGTGATCGAACCAAGGTAGCCTCGGACGGACTGTCTACGTCCTACTATGAGCTTCCAACTCACGCCACAGAACTACGTCACTTGATCAGTCATAAGGGCATGAGCAAGAGCCGTGGAGACATCTTCAAGGCTTGTTACCGCCTCGGTGAAAAGCAGGGCACGGACACGCTCTACGATCTCAACAAGATGAAGTTCTTCATTGAGGATTTAATAGAAATGCATAAGCGTGGAGAGCTTTTATGAACATGCAAGATTACCAAACCCAAGCATCTAAAACCGCCATCTATAACGATGCTGATATCATCGTATATCCGGCCCTCGGGATGCTATCAGAAGCGGGCGAGGTCGCAGGCAAGGTTAAGAAGGTCTTGCGTGATAAGAATGGCAACTTCGATCCTACCGAGAGAGAGAAGATAGCTGACGAAGTGGGCGATGTGCTTTGGTATATCGCTGCGCTTTGCACCGACTTGGGTATTGGTATGGAAACCATTGCCCAGAAAAATCTCGATAAACTTAACAGCAGAATGGCACGGGGCGTAATCAGCGGCTCGGGCGATAATAGATAGGGGCAGTAATGAGCAGTTTTAAATCCAACCTTAACCCGGCATTCCGATCAAAGTTCAGCGAAGACATCTTCAATCATAAGTATAAACATGAAGGCGCTGAAACTTGGGATGCGCTGGCTAAGACACTAATTGATGATGTATGTGGTGACTTCCTACCACAAGAAGAATTAGACCAGCTCACACAGTATGTGCGTGAGATGAAGTTTATTCCGGGCGGACGTTACTTGTACTACGCCGGGCGTCCAAACAAGTTCTTTAACAACTGTTACCTTCTGAAGGCAGAAGAAGATACTCGTGAGGATTGGGCGGACCTTTCATGGAAAGCAGAATCCGCCCTAATGACAGGTGGGGGTATCGGTGTAGACTACTCTGTTTACCGTGCCAGTGGGTCGCCTATCGCTAAGACAGGCGGACAGGCCAGCGGGCCTATCCCTAAGATGAATATGCTGAATGAGATTGGCCGCCGTGTAATGCAAGGTGGATCACGGCGCAGCGCTATCTATGCCAGCCTTAATTGGAAGCATGGGGATATCCATGAGTTCTTAGAAGCTAAGGATTGGGCTAACATGCCTGTGGGAAATACAGGCAAGACTCTGTGGGACATCAAGCAAGATGACTTTAACTTCCCTGCCCCGTTGGACATGACAAACATCTCGGTGAACTACGATACTGAATGGCTTCTGAATTATTACAAGACAGGTGATGTAGGCGAAGTGTTCATGAAGAACGTGCGGCAGGCAATGCAGTCAGCAGAGCCGGGCTTCTCGTTTAACTTCTTTGATAAGGAAGATGAGACACTTCGTAACGCATGCACGGAAGTGACATCGGCCGACGATAGCGATGTATGCAACCTTGGGTCTATTAACATGGGCCGAGTAGAAGACATCGATGAGATGGCAGACCTCGTTGCGCTGGGCACAAAGTTCTTAATCTGTGGAACACTAAAAGCCCGTCTGCCTTATGACAAAGTATATGAAACTCGTGAAAAGAACCGTCGATTGGGCCTTGGCCTGATGGGTATGCATGAGTGGTTAATTCAGAGAGGGTCTAAGTATGAAGTTACTCCAGAGCTGCATTCATGGTTACAGGTATATAAGGGCGTCAGTGATAAAGTATCACGAGAAACAGCAGATGAGTTCTCTATATCTAGACCCGTTGCCAACAGAGCCATCGCTCCAACCGGGTCCATTGGTATTCTGGCTGGCACCAGCACTGGCGTTGAGCCTATTTTTGCTGTTGCTTATAAGCGTAGATACCTCAAGGGCAACACACGATGGGTATACCAATATGTCGTTGACTCAGCAGCTCAAGAATTAATTGACAGGTATGGGGCACAGCCCGATAATGTAGAGAGTGCTTTGGACCTTGCGTCTGACTATGAACGGCGCATGGCATTTCAAGCTGACGTACAAGACTATGTTGATATGTCGATATCTTCGACGATTAACCTTCCTGCATTCGGGAGCAAGCTGAATAATGAAAATACGGTTGAAACCTTCGCTAATACGCTGGCTAAATACGCACCAAGACTCCGTGGCTTCACTTGTTATCCTGATGGTAGTCGTGGTGGTCAGCCTCTCACTTCCGTACCATATGACGAAGCCGTAGAGAAGTTAGGCGAAGAATTCGAAGAACACATAGAGACACACGATATCTGCGATATCTCTGGAAACGGGGGTAGTTGCGGAGTGTGAGGTGTTAGCAATCACTGACCGGGCCCAATCGAGGCAGAAAATGAATACAGGTCTAGTGATAGCATATGAGAGGGGAAAGCAAGCCTTCCTAGAAGGAGCTTTCAACTCGCCTTTTACCGAAGGAACAATAAAGCAAAAAGAATGGCAGAGAGGCTTCGATGAGGCCTTTCTCCAAAACAAAGAGGAACGCCATGTACAAGGAATTTAACCCAGAAATACATTCCAAGTATGATGAGGTTGCTCGAACCAAGGCAAAAGCGTTCTGGATATCAAATGGATACTCATGCGTTGATAATGAGGACATCTACGGCGTAGATCTCAAGGTATCAGGCAAAGGACGTAAATTTGATTGTGAAGTAGAGGTAAAACAGGGCTGGCATGGTTTAAATTTCAGCTTTGAGACCATACATATACCTTCTAGGAAGGGTAAGTTCATGAAAGAGCCTACCACCTTCATGGTATTCAATGCAGGCCTACACCGGGTCGCAATAATATCCCGAAAAGCAGTCCTAAATAGCCCAAAAGTAGTTGTACCCAACCGACAGGTGGCGCTGGGCGAAAAGTTTTATGATGTGCCTGTGTCGCAGGCCAAATTCTTCACGATAGGAGTATAGAATGGCTGAAGAAACCAACCAAGTGACGAAGGCACTAAATGACGCTATGGAAGCGAACCTTCAAGCAGTAATAGTATCCGGCGTAGATGCTAACGGGCAGATGTTTATGACCAGTTCAAATTCATCACTTCCGTTCATGCACTGGACCTTAAATAGGTCTGTGTTTGAGCTCTCATTATTTGAGAAAAACAATGCTGCGGACGCAAAAAAAGACCCGGAATCTGTTGACCCCGAGCCTGATAAATAATACAACATTCTGAAGAGGCTTGGTCGCCTCTCCAATTTGGAAAACCCTCGGATTAAGTTCCGGGGGTTTTCTTTTACTGTAGACCTAACTCTTGCATGCTATCCTTCTTGAGGCGTAGTTGTTCCAATACAGATGGGACTCCTTGTTTGGATTGAAGAGGAGAATACTTCTCTGCGTCAAGCATCGCACGGGTTTGATCATTGACCCCGATTCCTCCTTCTGTTTCCAGAAAGTTAGACCAACCTTCAGGCAGATCATAAACAGATCTTAATTCCCCAGCGGGCTCGGCAGCAAATACACCCCGAGCAACAAAGGGACTTGTCTCTGATACAGCGCCTGCTGTGTCTCGAAGTAAGGCAAATCCTAATATATCCCTAGCCCCACCTAGTTCGTTCCGCATAACTAATTCCATAGCTGCCGAGAACTTATCGGGGTAAGCAACCATGAAGTCGATGCCTGCTTGCGTTGCTTCTTGTGCAGCCTGCCTGCCATTCTTAGTCACGGCCTCACTCATGTTTCTAACAACAGTAGCTGTGGGATTAAGCACACCAAACATAAGCACGGTAAACCTGTCCATCAGCTTCTTCTGCTGCTGGTCATAAGCAGTTGTGGACCCGAATGTCTCGGGGCGCACAGCTCGGCCTGTAAGTATCTGGTCTTGTAGATCCAGTAATGCCACGGCTTGTGCCGCACGGTCTGGATCATTATCAAATATAATAGACAGGTTCTTGAGCACCGGGCTGTTAGGATCTCTGATAAGTCTGTCTAGCGCACCGGGCTTAATATCCCTAACTGCATCCATACCAGTGTCCGAAGCCTTCAGGCCCATGCGCCGGGCCGCACGTAACTGTCCAGCAAGCCATGTTAAGTAGTGCGCCTGTATGCCCTCAACCACAGTAGGATCCTTGGTATTGGCTTCTGCCATGATACGCTTCAGAACATTTGTGTTGGTAGAGAACTTATTAAATATGGAAGTAAACGCAGCCGGGGCGTTGTCTAATACCTCGGGATTGTTAGTAATATCGTATATGAAGTTAGACGCCGCACTAGATTTAACTTCTGCCAGTGTTGCACTGTAGGCATTGTTTGACCGTGCGAGAAACTTCTCATTAGTCATCTTGCCCTGCTGTAATGCCTGTAGGTCTTTAAGGGCATTGTCGTACACAGCGAACTTCTTTGGGTCTGCCAGCTTTAACTTATCCGCATAAGGCGCAAATGCATTAACAATCTGTGCCGTACTATCAATGTTGCCGCCTTCGACTGCCAGAGCCAGACTCTGCATCACACGCCCTACCATAGCCCCTGCCACCTGTTCTACTGGTGCGTCTCCTGACACGCTAAGTGCAGTTATAATAGGATCAAAGAAGGCAGAAGACTCAGGGTCCAGAGACTGCTTAATAGCTTGTGCTGCTGAAACTAGAGCATTGTTTTCTCCGGCGGGCCGACCACTGGCCTGCACTAGGGCCGGGTTAATTGAGTTGGCCGTTTTAGCAAATTCTCTTAGTGGTTCTGTTTCTGTGAAGATTGCCCGGTGGTTTGCATATAACCCCAAGGCCTCTCCGTACTGAGGTGTGTCCGCAGCAAGTGCATCAATAGAATTCTTGAGTGCTACCAGCGTACCCACATCTTCTTTATTGGCCATGCCTTGGTCAATAGCCCGAGATAGTCGAGGTCGAACTGTAATAAACAACTGTTTAAAGTCTACACCTTCAGACATCAAAACCTCTGCTATTTCAGACGCCTCGATAGGTAGAGCATTTTCATCCATACCCTCGCCTAGTTTATCCATAGTACGCTTAACGACACGCACGATACGTTTAAACAAGGGATTGTTCAGCCCTTCATTTGTAGCTTTATCAATCTTATTGAGAGGCGTAGAGGCATCCATTATTGCTTCTACAATGGGAGTAATATCGGCATCTACTGTGGGTAAATCTGCAAACGCTTTCTTATAAGCGCCCTGCGTCTTCAGAAAACCGTCTAGTAGTTCAGCAGCAAGTCCATCTTCTAAAGCTAAGGCATCTGTCACTGCGCCCATAGAGTTGTTGCCCTGCGCTTCACGTAGCAGCACGGTAAACTCAGATGAGCGTAGAGCTTCAGTAAGATCTGCTGTTGCCTGCATCACATCGATGTCAGCATTCTCTAGATTGTTTGTCGCTAACCTGATGCGTTCTATACCATCTTGAGCCAACTGAGCCGCTGCAAAGTTCGTGGCTTCCACACCACCTAGTTGTTCAGCAGTGTCCGTAAGAGCTCCCTGCATCTGTCCAACCATGTTGGCATCTTGTTGCTGCACAACGGATGAATTAAGTCGTGTCTTCTTGAGTGCAATCATTTTGCCTGCGACCAGCTCACTGTGCTGAGTGACAAACTTCTCCCACTCATCCGCACCCATCAAAGCCTTGCGGTATATATATGCACGTTCAACGTATTCTTTGGCCCCTTTGAGTAGGGCTGTAGTGGAGTCGCCTTGTATCTTAGCTCCACCTAGTAGACTAAACGTAAACTCTTTATTCTTCTGCATCACGCCGCCCATAATCTGAGCACGGCGGGCAAGGCGTACACCTTTCATACCTTCGGCCATAGGGTCAATCATACGCAGAACTTCTGCTGCGGCCTCGGCATCACGCAGCCGCTGACCACCTTTTCCCGGAAGAGAAGAGCCCACTGGGAATGCTTTTTTTACGCCTTTGTATATTCCTTTCCCGAGTTCTACCCCAGCTTTTAGAAACACACTGAATGCAGCGTTGTCTACGAATACAGCAGCTAATCTGTCATCGTCTTCATCGAACCCAAATGACTCTATGATGTCTCCGCCAACTAATGTTTCGGAATCCTGTGGAGTGGCCAAAGTAGCACCGCCAATCACACCCAGCTCAATGGCTGCGGCACGAACTAGCATGCTGGTCCCTTCGATGACCTCTTCGGGTTTTTTACCTTTGAGCTTTGCGTATCCTTTAGACAGTGAGTTAGCCGCTGCGGAAGTCATCCCGGGCACTTTCATCAGTCTATCCACTAGCCCAGCGCCTACTAGGCCGCCTGTCATCACTGATGTTATCTCATCGAGTATAGCACCGCCTGTGGATTGATTAGGCACAGTAGGAATAACCTCATCGGCCCCGAAGGTAGATAGAACACTGTCTGCGAACTTTGCACCGCCCCGATAAATAGCACCCGCAACATCTGTCAGACCCGGGATCGGTCCATCACCCGCAGTGAATGTGGGCGAGGGAACTGTTACTGTGTCTTCTTCTAATTCTGGTGTAATGACCTTTTGTACTTTGGGCCCAAATCCAAATAGAGTTTCTTCACCCGGCTGATCATCATATATCTGCTTGTTGCTTTGCCTTAGAACATAACGGATCATGTCCTGTTTTTCAAAGTCGCCAGCATTTTTGAATTCTTCTGTCTCTGCCAGCTCAATAAGCACAGGGTTATTCAAGTCTAGATTCGGTGTGGGTAGTGATACGTCAGAAGGGCTGTTAGCGTCCGCAAACCTTTTCAGTAATGGTCCTGCCACTGATGAAAACAGAGATGGAACACGACTATACTCAGAACCATCAAACACATCTTTTGGAAGCACTCTTTGATCTGAGTTTTCAGCCGCTGCCGTTAGCTGGGCAGGATCGAAGGAGATTTCAGGTTCCTCAGTAGAAACATCTTCTTCAGGCTCAGGTTCAATAACAGTAGAGTTATTAGCCGCTGCGAGTAAATCTTCAGGGTTCATGTCTACTCCTACTTTTGCTTAACTTGAGAACCAACCGTGAATGATGATTTTCTGCCATTAGTTTGAATTTGGTACTCATCTTCCATAGCTTGAGTCCAGACTACAGCCTCACCATTTAGCCAGCTTTGAAGTGATGCTTGAGCTTCAGCTTTAGCCTTAGCGGCTGCTTCTGCCTTAGCGGCTGCTTCTGGGTCTACAACTGTAGAATCTGCGTTAGAGGAAGCGGTTGGAAGCTCTTGTCCAGCGTTCACCCAATCGAGAAGATCGTCTAGTCCCTGAGCCTTCATAAGACCCGTAGCCCCATCAAACTCAGTTCCCTTCTCTACCCCTACTGTATTTAGAATACTACTCACAGCAGTTGTACTTGCCATATCAGATGCTTTCAGGTCTGCTATCTTAATAAGATCTGCGGAAAAGCTCCGTAAGATAGCATTAATATCTTCGAGAGAGGTTGCACCAACAAAGGCCTCACGCAATCTGTTGTAGTCTTGGTTAGAGAATGCCTGACCAGTAGATCCTAAAGCCTCACCCGCTTTAAATATAAGAACTACTGTCTGGTTGATATATTTTCTGTATGCAGATTTTGTAGCAGAGTTTATGCTTTCGTCTTTCTCTACAGCCTCTAGCATTGTGTTGAGAATTGCAGATTCATTTCCTGAATCCTCATCAGTAACCAAGCCTTTACCTGTACGGACAGCAAACTCAAACAAAGATCCAAGCTGTGTCTTTGTTGTCTCGAATACAGATGCAGCCTGCCCGCCCGCAAGAAGAACTTCTGGATTTTTTTCTACTAGCTGACTGAGTTGGTATGCCTTATTAGCGAAGTCTACCGCTGATAGGTTCTGCTTTGGCAGATCAGTTTTAACTGCATCTGGAAGTCTGGCAGTAGCCTTAGCAGCTACGTCAACCAAGTCTGGGCTTAGAGTAGACCGTATCTTACTTTCAGGGATGATAATTTTCTCGCCGTTAGGGCCTCTTTTGCTACTAACTGTTACAGACCCATCAGCGTTTATACGCCCCGCAACTTTTTCAATTTTTCCTTGATCGTTTTCAAACGTGATTATCTGTTCTTCGGAAGGAACATCACTTGCAGGGCTGCCATCTTCCACAGCTTGTTGCAGTCTTGGAAGATCAGTTTCAAGCCATGCTTTCGCTTCGGCTTGCTCTGCTTCTGTGCCGTTAGCCTGCTTTTCTCTCCAGTAGTTTGATAAAGCAGCTACGTTACCCGAGGTCAGAGTTTTGCTAGTGTTATCAAACTTCTGCTGAATCTCAATAAGTTTAGCCTGCAAGGCTTCTGGTTTTAAGTTTTCAGAGTCTGGACTACGCAAGAATTGGTTCACCGCCGCCTGCACAGGTGAGGTAAATACTTCAGGCTTTTCGCCTGCCTTCTTACGAACTTCTGTTTGCTGGGCAAACTCAAGTAAGAACTTACCGGGGCCTTGTTCCCATGCAACAAATGCTAATGGCTTTCCGTTTTCATCTACAGACTCTCCGCCTATGGCGAAGGCTTTCCTTAACTCATTAGCTCTTAAAAGATCATAATCATCCATAGTGAAGTCATCACCATCGATCTTAGCGGCAGCTACAGCTTCGCTTGCCTTGAGAGCTGCAATACGATCACGCAGGGCAATCATATACACCTGTTTTCCGCTGAACTCTCCTGTATCTGTTGCGAAAGGAAGAGATCCGTATCTGTCGGCCTCAATGTCAGCAAGTATACCTTCACCCGCAGAGGAAGTTTCAAAGTTCAGGCTCGGTAAACCTTCTCTTTCTTTAGCGTTGTATAACTCTCGGGCTTCGTCTTGAAGTCTTTTAAAAACTTCAGGAGCTAATCCGCTGTACTTGGGGCCCATATTTCCCTGTTCAGTGCTTGCCAAGATATCTAAGTCAGAAAGAGACAGGTCACCTATTGTGGGTACGTCTGACAACTGAGTGATCAATTTGCCCGCAATATCCGAGGCCGTTTTTGCTTCTGGTCCTTCAGTAGCATCTGCAACGCCTTTAGCAACGATTGCATCGTTCACGTTGTTTATATCTTTAAGTGGCGGAACCGCTATTGCAGTAGCTGCTTCATCTGCGTCTAATTTGGGTATAATAGACAGTACAGTAGCCACACCAGTGGCAGAGTCTCCGCTGGCAGCTATTTCCGTACTCGCAGATGTAACTGCCTTTGCGCTTGTGGTAGTTAGTCCGCCAGCGCTTGTTACATCTCTTCCTGTAGCAGCCTTCCATGCATCTAATCTGTTATTAACATTTCTTGAGATAAGTGCGTCCCGATTGGCTGTCAGTTTATTCTGTACATTAACGAACCAGCTAGGGCTGTTATCGGCTACTTGAACGCCCTCGACGTTATTACTTCCTGCCTCACCGCTCTGCATACGGCTAACTAAGTAGTCACCCGCACTCATTTCGGTGTTGGTAGTATTTGTATTTTCAGAAGATAAGACCTCGTTAGTCTGAGTGTCTACGGCAGATACTTCCTCATTCTCAGGAACAACTGGTGCTTCGTTTGTGGGCTCTGGATTTGTAGAAGTTTCAAATGGATTTGATGTAACTCCTTCAGGATTGGTAATACGCACTCTGCCATCTTTGATAGCTGTCTGTAAATCTGAAGATATTTGATTAGAAGTCATACCGCTAACTAAACCATTGTAGATGTATGCCTCTACTCCGGGTAAGTTGGGATAGTTTTTAGCTAGAGCTTTAGCATTAGATACATGGTCCGATAGTTTTTTGCTTGCAGTCGCTTTCAGCTTCTCTCGGTCCTGAATATCCTTAACAGCTAGTTTAAACAGGTCATCTTCTTGTTTAACTCGTGCTTGCCGGGCTGCCTGATAGGCAGGAACAAATCCCTTGGCAAAGCCTTCAGCAAAACCTACGAGGCCCGCATCAGGCCCGCTGTCGTATATCTTACGAAAATCACCAAATTCATATTCACTGTAGCTCATCTTCAGCTTCCTCTTCCACGTTCATTCCCAGCATCTCAGCTTGAACATCACCTTCGGCAGGATCACCTAATAGATCTGCTTCGGGAGCCATTAGGCCTAAGTCGGCTTCCGGCTCCGCTTCTACCTCTTCAGGCTCTTCTTCTTCCATCTCAAGAGTACCATCCTCTTGAGCGTATCTAGCCATACGGTCTATGTGCTCTTTGGTTGGGATAATTTCGGTATCCTCAAAACCCATCTCGTAATCGATGCCTAACTGTACGCAGAATAGCTCAATAGACTTGGCCGTAGGTCCGGCCAGCAAAATACCAAAATCAATGCTAATTAACCCGTCCATTATAGAACGGGAGATAAACATATCAGTCATCGTGTTAATGGTTACGCCCGACGAAATAAGTGTCTCTAAGCCCGCCATAGTATGGGGCCGCTTAAATGTCTTATTGACGTACCGCATAAACTCGTCGGGATCGTCATACTCGGGAGGCCTGCGCCACGGGTGATTACGGGTATCTTCTAAGAAGTTTTCTCCCGGTAGAGGGCCATCTAAATTCTGCCTATCAATCAGCATCAATTAGCTCCTCTTCATCTTCGTCAGTTCTCTCACCTTTATCGTCACCACGCATTTCAGACTCTATTTCGTCCTCAAGGTTAGCAAAGTATTGGGGTGTGAATTTCATGTCAGGGAATTGTTCCATCAACTGTTCCGGGACCACGCCTGTGTAATAGGACTTAATAGATAGGCGTATAGCTTCTTCTAGGTTCATTTTAACCTCGCATAATTAACTGTCAGGTAGCCGTTTGGATGCCTTGAAACAGCTTTAGGAAATTTCTTAATAGCCTCATCCGCCATTACGCCTACGTTTTTATCTTTGTATAATCCCAGACTTATCGCAGCCTCATTCCAATCCCATTTATACAGAGGCAGGCCAGAAGAATGCTCTCCTATCCTGCGGACATTGGACTTTAAGTTTGCGTCAGAGAAAGGAAGAAGAGCTGCAAGTGCAGAAGCACCCCCAGCCGAAGCTCCAAACATACCACCAGTTCCAAACATACCACCCGCCACACTGCCAAGGACACTACCAACCGCACCAAACATGGCTGACTTCTTTTGTGCCTTAGCTTTCATAGCGGCCATCTGCATTTCCAACTTCATCTGCATTAGCTTGAGATCACGGTCTTTTTGACTCTCAATAGATTTAGCAAGGTAGCCAAACTGCATATCAGCCCGGTTCCATATGCGACTATGCTGTTCTGTTGTGACGCCTAGTATAGCCTTGCAATCAAACTGTGCTGCCTGAAACTGCATCTGGTTATTGGCAGTTTCTATAGCTCGACGGGCTGCTACATTGTCTTGATCAATCTGATACTGATGATCATTCTCGTACTTAAACATGGCCATTTCCAACTGAGCGTTAAATTGCTCCGTTGCATTCTCAGCATTCATGTTCTGCAACTCCATCGCTTGAAGCTGCCCTTTGTTAAACATATCAATATTAGCGCCCATAGTGGTAAACCACTTGTCCCTATCTAGGGTGTTGGTGATATCAAAGCGCTTGGCTAAATTATCTTCTTTTGTATCTTCATAGACAGCTTGAAACCGCTGCTGGTTATTAATCATTCTAGCTTGCTGGGTGTTAGCTAGATTAGTCATATCAAACTGATTGAACGTCTTAGCATTCTGGACGCACTCGGTTACTTTAGCTTCTAGATTTGCTCCCTCAAATTTAGACAGAATAAGAGATCTGTTGATGATAGACTGCTGTTTATTATCTAGCCCCTTCATCGCAATAGAGTTAAATATCTGAGCATCTTGTTGTGCGATAGGAAGCATGGACTGCATAATTGCTAGACCCAACTTCTCAGTCATGACCGGGCCCATATCCGAGGTGCGGATGTTAAGCATAGCTTTTACGCTATTAGCTAAACCAGATGCGTAGGCTGGGATCTTGGGGTTGCCTTCAGCGTCCACAAAGTCCTTCATCAAGACGTTGAGCTGGCCTTGAACAGTCTGCTTTGCGTCAGTGTAGTTGAACTGGCCCAGATTGTCGGCTGCCATCTTACCAGCCACGGTACTGGTATCGATTACAGTTGAGATATTCTGGCTGGCAAAATCACTATATGCGGAGTTATTCTCCGCTGCTTCCATATCAATTAAATCATCATCAAGATTGACTAAGTTATTCGTAGTAGGATCTGCTGTAGCACCCACCATCTGAGTGCCGCTATCTTGAAGATTCTGCGTCATACTGGTGGAAGTGTAGCCAGTTGCACTGTTAGGCATATCCGGTATGTCGGCAGTAGATGCTGTGCCAGTTGTGGTAGTCACATTAAACTGATTAGTATCACCATAATCTACATCAGGACGCATCAGGCTGGGGTCATTGGGGTCCATTGTAGGGATGTTATCACCCATAGTAGCGCCAATGTTATCTAGAAATGCTTCCGGGTTTCCTAAGATCTCACGGGACTTCTTCGCTATGTTAATGCCGCCTACTCGATTGGCACCACTAGAAGTCATGAAGCGATTTCCGCCCGAAGTTAAGCCTTTTGCTGATGTTACATCAATAGCCATTTTTATCTCTTTCCTTCTGACAGGTTTTCACTTCATCCCGCAGCTTCACGTAATCAGATACGACTGTAGGAAGGGCAGCATACCCGCCGGGTAGAACTTCAAGTTCCTTGGACAATGCCTCGTTAAATTCTTGGGAATACTGTTTTAGCGGGGGGCAATAGACTTCTAATTTAGTTCTATAGACCGTCTCTGCGCAGCCTTGTAATAAGACCATCCCGGCTATTAACAGAAGTATCTTCGTCATGTTCTGCCATCGCTTTATAAAAGTCTGAGGCCTTAGTCTGGGCCTGCAATTCGTCAGCAAGAACTTTACCTTTTTCTACCTTCTTCCCATCCCTGCGCCCTAAGACATAGAGAATGGGAAGCAGTAGTGCTAAACCAGCAATTAGATAAAGTTTGATCTTGCTGAAGATAAACATCAGTGGATGCCTTCTTTATTATCGTGCCAGCGGGCATAAGCTGCTAAAGCTATCCCACCAATCGCACACAGCAGGAACAGAGTCTTGAGCATAGGCGCATAAGAAACCAATCCTTGGATCTGCCCAGCGACTTCATTTAAGCCTGTCGCAGCTCCCGCAATGCCAGCCCCAGCCATCGTCTTCGATTTAACGAGTGACTTAGGTGCTTCCTGAGTAGGCTTCTGCACCATTAGGTCACCGCCATCAGAAGCTAGGATAGCATCCATCGAGAACAATGCACCTTCAGCAGCCCGGCGGCGTGTCAGGCCACGTAGAGGAGTTAGTTTACCATCTACTCGGGCCTTGTTCCATCTATTCAGTTGCTCTGGGATTTCATCGTACAGACCCTTGTTCAATTTCTTGAGCAAGGTGCTGGATTTGAAGTTACCTTCGCCTATGTTGAAAATCCACGAGGTCAAACTATCGTACTGATTTTGAGATAGAGGCACATGGACATAGCGGTGAATCGCCTTTGCGTGAGACTCAATATCTCTTGCTAAGAGGTCTTCTGCTTCGGCAGGGGTGATCTTCATTCCTGACCTTACACCCTTGCACGAGCCAAAACCTATGGTCCACTTTCCGGCGCTACAGCGGTAACTGTGGATCATGCCATCGGCACCGACTTTATGCAGCCCCTCAAACTTCTTAATTAGGTCTATGCCTGTCTGGCTTACGCTTGTTGGTATCATAAATTACCTCTAAGTTCGAGCATACGGACTACGATTAACAGGAGCTGTTAGTAGTCCGGTATCAGCGATAGAGCTGTCTGCGATTGAGCTCATCGAAGACATAATAGAGTTAATGTCATATCCGTTTTGTGATATACGAACTCCGGCTTCATCAAACTCAGAAACAATGAGATTACCGTTGCCATCAATGGCACGTTTTACCCGGTTACCCATAGCATTCACATCGTCTGATATGAGCTTACCGCTATCGTCAAATGATGTAGTCATCGCAGTGAAGTTTGCCTTCATCTGATTATCAATAGCTGATGTCTCAGAGTTGATCAGAGACTCCATAGTGCCTAGACCTGTCATGAATTCATCACGGGCTGCGACTTGCTCTTCAGTAGTGGCATCAATGCCTGCGGACAGATCTCGTGCAGTGGCCCCTAAGTCGGCACTAACTCCAGCAAGCCCTGTAGTAAGAGCTGCATTTGTATCAGAGCCAGCAGACGTAATTGCTGCATCAAGATTTCTCTCTGCCTCATTTACTTCTTCGACGTTACGACCACCAGTTTCCTGAATATCTGTTCCAAGCTCTTCCTGAGTAATACCTAAAGCAGAAGCTAGGTCATTACGGGCTCGGTTAGCTAAAGTAGTGTCAGCATTATAATCGCCTGTGAATGATGTGAAGTCACTCTGCAAGCCGCCTAGATCATCAGAAATACCTGTCTGTCCTTCGGACAATGTATTGAAGTATTCTGTGCCTTGAGTGTTACCTGTATCAACAGCATCTTGGATGTTACCTTGATTTGTACGCATATCCGTACCAAGAGTATCCAGTGTGTTTGTTGTCCGGTCATCAAGATCGCCAACTTGCTCTTTAATAGCAGTAGCGTTTGTTTCTTGGTTACCTGTAATAGTATCCGTATTGTCTCCCATCTGGCCAACTAGATCAGCAAAATACTTAGAGGCTTGTTCAGTAAGGTTACCCTCACTGTCAATTACCTGATCATTAATATCTGTGAATGCCCGGCCAAGATCTACGTCTTGGGTATCAATGCGATCACGAATATTAGATCGGGTGTCTGCGCCTTCGCCCGCAATGTCAGAAGTGAGATCAGCGAAGTTTTCACCCGCATCAGAGTCTACGTCATCAAAGCGACGATCAATGCTTGTAAGTCCTCGGGTAAGATCCCCAGATATACCAGTAACATCAGTTCCTACATCACCAATATCACCACTAAGGGCATCAAATTCACCTGTAATATTACTTTCAGATGTATCTATGCGAGAGATAGTGTCGCTAAGTGCATCATCAATGTCATCTTGAATATCAGCTTGATTACCAAAAGTAGTATCAAACTGCGGGTCACCGTATTCAGCAACGGCTGTTTTAATTTCTGCAAGTGATGGCCCGCTACTTCCACCGCCACCAAAAGCAATTAATCCTGAGTTACGCATGTGGACATAGCGCATAGGACCAAATATGTGCATGATATTTTTCATGTCTTAGATCTCCATGTTATATACATGATACAGAGGCTCATAGCTATGTCCCGTATCGTTGGTTAAGTGCCGAAGCCGCCGTTGCCAGCCTTTCCGACCCCAGATTTGAATCGAACTACACCTGTTATCCTGTGCAAATTTTATTAGGGTATCGTGGTGTGCAGTCCATGCGTCCCATCCTTCGACAGAGCCGCCGCAAGTCTGGATCAACATTGTTTTACGTCTGGTTTGTTCAATAAACCGGGTGACGATTACCGAGGCTACGTTGTTATTCTGATCAACTGTGAGCCAAATATGTGCTTTTCCTACCATAGCCAGCAAGGCTATATCGAAGGAGGTCATCTCTCCCGCAGAATGCTCATTAGCTGACTCAATATGAGGCTTGAGGATCTGCCACTTTTCAAGAATGTCTTGGGGTTTTAGGAGTGATGACCGATATTCATTCTCGATCATCTATATTATACCGCATTTTATGCCACTAAGGCAACATAAGGTGCATTATAGACACTTAACTAAGTGTTGGCAAGTAGTTTATGCCGACGCTACTACTTCTTCAGGTGTAGTATCTACAGTAGCCTGTGCCGCTGTTCGTTCTTCTACATCCGCCGTAATCAGAGGGTTCTCAATCGTTTCCTCTGTAGGCTCTGCCTCAATATCATCTGAGTACACCAACCGTGTGACTGTAGGCTCAACAGGTTCAATGGCTGTCTGCACGATGACTTCCATCATCACATCTTCCATCTCTTCTGTCTCTTCACTCCAGACCTGCTCACCAGTAGGCTGCATTTCCCGTACTTCTGCACGACCATCTGCAACGATGTATTGTGCTAGTCTGGCCACTGCTACACGGTAGTCTGCCAGTTGTTGAGCAAACAGTTTAGCGTCTGCCGCTGCTTGTAGGTCTGCTGGAATATCACCGTCAAAGCAGTCTGCGCCTTGTTCAATGATTGCGTCTAGCACTTCCTGATAGTGGCGGTTTGCAGGGTCTATGGGGATGTAAAGGTTATCGGTTGAGCAATAGATGATGCTGCCGCCGCCTACCTCTGAGGTGTTGATATTATACATGATTATAACTCCGCATCTACGAGCATAGTGAAAGCTGTCTGTAACCTGTACCAGCCAGAGTCTCCCGCTGTGGCACCACTGGTATTAAATTTAACCTCTACTGAAGAAGGGCTGGAGTTGATAAGGCCTGTGGTTGATGGATTGAAATTTGTACCCCCAGTAAAAAGCCTAACGGCATTTCCATCAGTAATCACAGCCGTAGGCGTTGCTCTCATAGTTACAGGTAACTGTATAGGAGCATAGGCAGAGCTAGCAGTGTAGCTATGATACATACCAAACCCAGCTTCTACGCCTGTGCGTATTTTTTGTAAAAAGCGTTGGCACAAAGCCAGTTCTTCACCGTAGCTTCGGTGTTCAAAGGGGGTGGCTACCTTGCCTAGTTCTAGTTGAACACCTGCTATCTGAACGTAATTGTCGGTACTGCTACTAAGGTTTGGGATGTCAGAGTTTACTCTGGCAGGATTGGATGCCCCTGACCAAGCGTCTGAATTTAATGAACCCGATTTAAAGGATGATGAGGCTGAAAACCACATAAACAGATATAGCCCTAGCGAACTGTTACTACTAAAACCGTGTGAAGTATCGGGAGGGTATGTGATAGTCTTATATTCCCACACCCCAGAATTATTTACTGTGTATGTTTTTGATATTTGCTGGTCTGTTCCAGTGGGGTTATAGAGTTCAGCGGTAAATGTACCTGTCTGGTGTGATTTAATCCAAAAGGAAAGAGTGAGGTGTTTGGCGTTATTTGTTCCAAATCCTGTCTGCACAAGGTCATAGCCCTCGAGCCGCTGCTCAAATATAGTAGTGGTGTGACCAGCCGTAGCTGTGCAATCTGCTTTCATTGAAAAGCTATAGCCATCAGGTGCATCGGTAGATTGGCTAAAAGTGTAACGGGAGGGCATATTATTCTTCCACCTATCCACCGTAGAATAATTAGTCGCAGTAGATGATGTACTCCTCTGTGCGATCATAAAGTCACCATTATACAGCAAATTCTTACGTCCAGCACCTATAAGCTGAAACTGTTCCTGTGGTGTCTCAGCACGAAGCATAGCCTGTCCAGCTATGCCTGTGGGTTTCTTTAGATCAGCCAGTTCCTCACGAACATTTATGGCTGGTTTGCTTACTTTAACTGTCATGCTTTAATCCTCTGCTACCAAGCCATTTGAGGCACTAATTGCTGCACCGACTGCATCGGTTGTGTTGTCTACTCTGCGTAGCCCTTGGAAGACTGAACGTCCTGCGCTTGTGCCGACATGAAGTAGTTCAGTATCGTCATCGTAGGCCAAAGCTGTTACCGCAT
>Ga0206682_10001331_pt1 | contig 24485 bp, 42 predicted proteins | sample M240m12015metaG_FD_155444 | JGI IMG/M metagenome (GOLD analysis project Ga0206682, IMG submission 155444) | Ammonia-oxidizing marine archaeal communities from Monterey Bay, California, United States - M2 40m 12015 | ecosystem: Environmental > Aquatic > Marine > Intertidal zone | place: USA...
ACCAGCGAGGGCGAAAAAATCAGTGAGGGTCATCCTCGGAACAATCATTCTCATGCAAGAGACCTAACTGTCCACACCTTATGAAAGGTCCGGTTCACTAGGGTGATCTTGAGATGGCACGGGCCAAAAGTACCGATTGACCTGTGTTTTCCTGACCACCATGAATCCATTCTTCTTGAGCCAAAAAGCAAAGGCTCGAACGGAGGTTCTCCATTTCTCCTGCCGCCGATCAAAATGTGTTCGCCCAAGTAAGTAATTGAAAGCGGCCTCCGCAGTGAGGCCGTCATGTAGGAACGGATGCTCCAATAGAATGTCTAGGAGCTGCTGAGTGCGATCATTCGCCACTCTTGTCACCTTGGGTGTCAGAGGCTGGCTTGTTCTTCTTGACTATGTTCATGCCTCGTCCAACAACACTGCCTACTGGGTTAGCAACCGAATCGATAGCCGATGCTGTAGTGTTCTTCATGGTAGCAAATAAGTTGCCTTTGTTGCTCACTTCGTCAGCAGAAGTGTTCTGCAAGACTTCAGGGACCCCATCCTTGAGTAATTCAGAGAGGATGATCCAAGCTTGAGCTCGGGTTACTGGTGGGTGACCTCCTGCAGAGAGAACTCTAGCAACCATTTCTAGCAACGTGTCGTATCCATTCTTACCGAGGTATAGTCGCACTTCATTGACCCACGCATCTTCGACCAGAATGACATCATCGACCATCTTTCTAACGAATCCAACTTGCTTGCCTTGGTATGTGAAAAACTTACTTCCCATGGTAATCCGTACTTTACTCGGGTATTTAAGAGTCGCTGACATTCGAAAGGTCTCTGACCTTTCTCTTCAATGGCTTCAAGTGGCCTAGTGCTCCGGCAGCACGAGATTCAGGAATGATGTTGACTTCTCTATGGACCTCCATGGCACTGGATTCACCGAATAGTTCCACCAATAGTCGAGACAGATGCGGTCGTCTTAGGTTGAAGTCGTCCCACGATGTCAATAAGCGAGCCCTACGCGGATCTGGGTAGTTCAGTTCGCTCGTACGGGCTCCCAAGGGATCATTGAATAAATTGTTATTAGAGTGCTTTCTGTGTAGCGTCATGCATATTCCTCGGGAAGTGTGTCATCTTCTCCCATTTCTTCGGATAGGGCAGATAGCTCAGTAGCGTATATTCTTAGGATTTCGCTAAGCTCGAGGGCTTCTTCGGGTGTCAGTCTTTGTGTCAGCCGATCACTACCGACGTCTATATTCAACTCGATAGTGGCGTATTGTTGTAGGCGCAGTGATGATCGGACACTCACACATGACTCACAGTCGCAGTCGTCTATGTCGACACTGAATGAGTCCACTTCATCAGTATGGTGTATCATAGAAGGGGCGAATATCAGCTTGAATTTGCTGTGGCCGATAGGGTGTTTCAACACAATTCCTCCAAAGAAAAAGGCTCTCCCAACTGCACAAACACGGGCCCAGGTAGCGCTATGAACAGCTCGGGGATCTCAATCGATCTCAAAGACAAAGTTAGAGTGTCCTTGGATTCGACAAGAAACATGTATTCTTTGCACTTATGGTACATGATGCTGGCAGTGTAGTCTTCTTCCTCTAGTGATTCGTGGACTTCGATGGCTTCTCCATCGATTATCTTCGATGCTAGTTCTGTTAAAGCAGTCAGTTCAGCCAGAATCTGGCCTACCATTGGCACTTGCACAAGTAAACCCAAGTTATCTAGGTTAATCTAGCTTTTGCTCAAAAGCTCAGCAAAAATTCGACCCGCTTGCCCGAAGATCCGAGCTCCTTTTTCACTATTCTATATACATCTGTTGGATCCACTCCCTCTCCTTCGTATACTCCTAGGGCTGGGAATGCTATGGAATGGGACAAGTGTAGCCGCATGGCTGCCATGTTCGAGACCGCTTCTTTTATCCAGGGCATCTTGTATCTTCTTCTGGCATCAGTTGTTATCGGTATCCAACAAATGTCCTTACTTTCTAGGCCGAGGGTAACAACAGGAACACCGGGCTCTATCGTGCCAGCATCTTGCATCCTCTTGAAGTGCCCGTAAGCGATGGGAAACCTCACAGACATCTCGTCAATCGGATACCTGTTCCATGTCTTCTGCACATTACTGACGTGGACGGGTATGACTAACAGGTCGCAGTCGCTTACCCATATCGGGAGCTTACTTATCTCAACGATCAAATTTACCACCGATCATTGCGCCCGCGAACCTTCTTTGCTCATCCCCGTACTTGTTCAAGACCTTGCCCATGTCCTCGACATAGTGGTCTAGAAAGTACTGTATCTCTGCACTCTCTAAGTTACTTACGAATAGTCTTACGCCATATTTTTTAGGAACGATTGTCATTGTCTTGAGACCGAACATGCATCCAGCGTCACTTAGCCACTTAGCGTCTCTCGAGTTGAATATCTTAGAGACATCGCTAACCTTGGCACTACCTATATTGACAATAGGACTAGCAATTATTCTATTCCTTACCCTTATGATCTCTGTCATAGGGTCTGAGTGGTAGAAGAAGTCCATTCTAAATTCTGTGAACTCTTCTTGTGATATGTGGGGACACTCCCCCTGATAGGCGCTAAGTAGACAATGGTCAGCGGCCGCTATGAACCGTTGTCGCTTGCTAGGCGAGACACCTATCTGTGCACATACTTGTCCAAGAGACGAGGCTTCCCAGTACTCTGCTGGAGTCTTTGCGTACCCAGGATCTCCTACTTCATGGTGATCGACAATAGATACTCCTATCGAAAGCAGTTCTTCCTTAGAGTAGTCTTCGTGACAACACTCGACCCACACCTGACCTGGCACCGGCCTCGGACCACTACACTCTAACGCCTTGCGTCGTATGACCCGATCACCTCCAGCACCGACTGCGTGAACCACAGTGTGGCCAAACACTTTGAGCAATTGCTCTATCTCGCCCATTTCCGTGTCCATTCCTCCAAGGACGTAGGTCGTCACTCTTCTTCACCCGAGATAGGCACAGATAGCACCAGCTTTAGCCATACTTTGCCCTTCGGGGTACTGATAGATCCATCCGCCGTCTGCATTGCTCCTATGGTGTCGTGACGGTACGGCTTTTCGGGTTTAGATTTACAAGGTAGTGTAAAAGTCACACCTGTTACCCTGCCGACTGTCGAAGGAACTGAAGTTTTTATTGACTCTACTGCCCTAAAAAGTGAGGCCAGATCGTGTTGGTCTAGGTTGAAGGAGAGCAGTAGCCCACCTTTGGTACCGTCTAGTGTCTCAGCATCCGCTATGCAGATCATTTCTTGCTTCATTGTGAATCCCCCATGTCACGCAAGTACCACAGACTAACCGAGCCAACACTACCAACAGTGACAAAGGTCTTGTCCCTTCTCATGCTCATAGCGATGCTCATTGTCGATCCGTGAAGTGAGCTAGAGAAGTTCTTCTCCTTTAACGCCGTCTTGATCGTATCTGCAGTCATTGGTCCTCTTTCTTCTAGTATCTGCGCTATTTTCGAGCGCATTCTCTTGTATTTAGCCATCGTTTTCACTCCTTGTAGAAGAAGCAGGACGGGCAACTGCCGTCGAACGAAGGATCACCACAAACACCACAGGGCTCGGCAGTTAGAGGTCTCTTGTGGAGAACTCTAGCCAAGGCTTTCTTGACTCGCTCAAGCATCGAAGATCGACTCCCAAGCGTATTTGTTTAGTTCGTTTTCTGTGTTATAGTATAGTCCTTCGTAAAATTGTCGTCGTTTAATGATGTCGCCAATTGTTGCCGTATTCCATCTCGCTTTTCCTGATCTTGTTAGAATGCCACTGGCTATTAAAGCTTCTGCAATCTCTGTCAAGGTAGAGGACTTTTCGTGCATTTCGAAGATCAATCTGACCACTTCGGCCTCCCCTGGGTCGGGGACAAGAATACCCTTGTCACTGTCCTCTCCAGTGGTTGCGTACACCGATCTATAGCCGTAAGGAGGCTTGCCGACGTGTCTTCCTTCGTTCTTGACACCCTGCAATCCCATGCGGGTCCGTTCACGGGTGAGTTCCACTTCCATTTCTGCAAGAGCAGTAAGGATAGTATAGATAAGTCTACCATGTACGCTAGTAGTGTCTATATCGTAGTCTAGAGCAACGAAGTTCTTTCCAGAAGCATCGAGTTGCTTGGCCCATAGCTGTGCGTTGGTAGATGAACGGTGGAACCTGTCTAGCTTGTATGCTATGACTACATCCCACTCTCCTATGTTTTCCATCATTTTCTTGAACCCACTTCGTTCGGTGTTCATACCGCTACCGACATCGGTGTATTCAGCTACCAGATCCCAGCCCTTTAGCGAGGCGTATTGCTGGCATCGTCTAACTTGCTCGTTAACCGATGTTTCGCTTTGTAAGTCAGTACTTACTCTTCCGTATACTACTGCTCTCATTCCGATTCCTCCTTTGGAAAGTTGCCCCACGAAGGCTCCGACGCACTGGCGTGAGTCGATCTGGTGTTGTCTCTAGCGTGGCCGATAAGCCACCCCCATAGTAGAGCTACTACCACGATAGTGAAAACATAGACTTCGTTCATTGGTAGTCCTCCACAACGATCCCGAAGCGCTGCTCGTAAGCTTCCCAGCAAGCCTTTTGGCAGAAAGCTAGGTTCCACCAATCGTATTTTTTCTCGCAGTTAGGGCATATTCTTTCGGGGAACTTCATTCTTCTTCACTTCCTTTTTCTGGCATAAAAACTACCTTTTTGTTACAGCAATTGTCCACGAACTCCATTATGGTGTCGGGAAAGGGCCAAACTGCCACCCTTTGCTTAGAGCACTCTGGACACTCGTATAGAATGTCCATAGCAGTGAACTTGGTTGCCGCAGCGTATGCTTTGACGGTGCTGAACTCGAACAGCACTTCCCACGGCGTAGTCATTCTACTACCTCCGTTCGCTGATCCACACTCTTATGGTGTTGACAGTAGTCTTTACCCCACAATGCAGCGTGCTTGCATCGAGCATTCTTGTTGCTCATAGCTTTACATCTAGGGAGTATGTCAGGATCTAGCTTACAGTCTTTACAAGCAGGAGTGTATCCTTCCTTTAGCGTGTTCTTGGGCTTGCTGAAGTAGCGCTTACCACAGCCTATACAGATTACTGTCGGCACTACCTCCTCCCCCTATCTCCTATTATTCGCACATAGGTATACTTGGTGTTCTTGATGCACTTGCTTGCACTTTCCCTAGCTTCCTGTAGTGTTTCGGTCTTGGCAAAGAGTCGCCAATTTGTCCCATCTGTCGATCCTTCCACCTTCATGCTTTCACCATAGCCATCACTTGTTCGTGGTATGGGTGTGAAGACTCCCAGAATTGCACATTTATCTCGATACCGAGGCACTTTTTCCAGTGCGCTAGCTGTCCATGTGCATCTGCGAGAACCCTGTCAGCAAACACAATGCCTTGATCGCATCCCGTCGCTACCATGTATCCTATCAGTTGGTTCATGTCTTGTGCATTGAAGGTCTTCTTCTTGATTTCAAAGACATACTTGGTGCCATCAGATTCTGCAGTAATGTCCATGTTGAGGTTCGTGTCGGTGGATTGTTCAGCCTTGACACTGCTCCACATCTTGTCGCCTGTGGGCTTGACTTGTGATTCTAACAGCTCTGCTAGGCTGTCTCGAATGTCGGCTTCAGAGTACTCTACTTCCTTAGTCGGAGGTTCAAACCATCGAGACATGTTAGCCGCACCAATGATTCTGGCAATGTGTTCTCTCACTTCTTCTAGTTCCGGCGTGATCTGGAAGCCGTCTTTTTTCGGCGTGGTGTCGAGGTGTCCTTTAGTGACGACTAGTCTCCCAACCATGGCGTTGTAGGTGGGGTGCGTTGTTTCTCTCCACGCAGTTAACGGCAACCACGTCCTAGTGGCGACTATTCTGTTGTCTTGAATCATGTCTATGCCACCTTTGTTAGTTGCGGCAGAGTATAGGCTACACTTGTGGCCCTTAGCGGTCTTACCTAGTGTGAACGTGGCCTCTATGCTAGGAGTCACTATGTTTTCTTGTAGCAATGGAGTCGCGGTCTTGTTTTCCTCGTTCCAGTATGGTGGTCTTCTTGAGACGACTTTTTCACAGCTAATTTCAGTGTGGTCTGCTTCGTTTATTTCCGACACCTCTATCTCTACTCCTTCACCGATGAGATCAGCATAGCGTTGCCCTAGTCTGTCTATTATCCTAGTAGTAGATTGGTATAGAGTGAATCCCTTATCAGAAGCATCTATGCGTATAGTACAGAATGTATCTTTGGGGGTAGGGATAGTGGAGTGTGTGAGCTCGTTGACATTGTAGTCAGTTAGTCGGTAAGCGTCCTTGCCGTCATACGTGGCTATCTCGATCAGTCCTCGGTTTATGCTGTGGTTGCCAAAGAAGGCTATTGCGTTCTTCATTCCTACACCGTGCTCGTTGATCGACTTGTTCTTCGTGGCACCCATAGCGAGAGCCTTCTTCACAATTTCGAGTGCTATCCCGTGTCCATCGTCAGTTATGCTGATTTCGCTTAGAACTCTCTTGTTAGAGTCGGAGCAAGTTAGCTGGATGTCCACTTTCTTGGCCCCACCTGCTATGCTGTTGTCCACTAATTCGAACAGTGCCGTGTACAAGTCGAATCCTGACTTGGACATGGTATCTGCCATTTGCTCATTGTTGCTTTCTAGTTGTATTTTCATTTTCCTCAATTTCCTTTTCTTGTTGAGGTAGTTTACCGTAACGATAGTCAGCACGAATAAACCGGCCCCAATCTTCCCACCTGAAGAGCCATATATAAAGAAACCGCCCCTTTACTCCAAGGTAAGGGGGTATCATTATGAAATACTGAAGTGAACGGGGCCTTTGGCTTGCAAGTAAACCCGGTTTCCTTTACTATAGTAGAATGAAGATTGCATGGGTGCAGGACGGGCTGAAAACACGGACTACACCCCTGAAGCCACCGAGGACCCGCCCTGCGATCCGATTACTTGCTTTGCATAGATAAAATGCACTATTTTGGCCCATTATACTGCTGACTATGTTTAGCGTAACCTATGTTTAGCGTAACCCAAGTCAGGATGACGGATAGTTTCATAAGCCTACTCGTCAACCCGTGAATCGAAAGGAGTGAAAAACCATGAGTACCAACATACAAGAAGAATTGAAGAAGATAACCGAAAACCTAGAGAGGACTGTGCAGAGCATAGGACTGATCAGCCACATCTTGCTACAGCAAGAAATGGGAACACTGGAGAAGCCAAAGGCGATTGAAGTGGCGCAGCAAGTGCTAGAGTCCTCTAACGCCGCAGTCGAAGAAGTCATCGAGCAAGTCAAAGAAGACGACTCCACCGTGGTAGAAGACAACGGTTCGAGCCAAGGGGAAGACAAAGGAATGACCGTAGGATCTATCGTGGGGTACTTGGGGACAAAGCGAGAAGACCTTTGGGGAAAGAGCGGAACAGTGGTCGAGGTAAAGCCTGCGGGCTGGTTCGTCGTCGACTTTGAAAAGGTGCCCGGAACCGTCACGGTTAGAAAGGGAAACCTGTCTCGAACGCTAAGTCAACCGCCTATCGAAAAGACGACCGATCTTTCCATTGAAGAAGAGTTCGCCGCAAAGAACAAGGTTGCAGAACTCGTGACAGAAGAAGCTCCAGACATTCTGTTGGACGACGAAGCCGCAACATACCACATCCCCAAAGGGATCTACTCAAAGTTCAGCGACATTCACCACATCTACAAGGCTGGTGACAAAGAGAAGAACTGGTTGCGATTCCGTGCAACCAAGGCTCTCGGTGACGAGAATACCCAAGAAATGGTCAAGCGCTACCTCGCATCGGTTCAAGATGCACAGTACCTAGCGGCGGTGAGCCAATGAAGGTCTTGTTGACAATCGAAGGCGGCTTCGCTAAGACCATCTTTGAAGGTAACAAGTGGGCTGTGGAGTTCTTCCTAAAGGGATTCCAACTCGGTCGCGCAAAAACCATTGAATCAGCAGAGGTTATAGGTGTTCTAAACGCTATGCTTGCACTAGACGATAAGTCGGGCAACAAAGAAGACGGAACCCTATCCATGGAAGCCCGTTTCGCTCAAGGTGTCCTATCTGCTATGGAAAACAACAAAGGTAAGCTTGAGGTGGTCGAATGAGCAACAACGACTACTCTGAGCACGGCCCATGGGGTCCACTAGACTGCTCCCCATCGAGGCTCAAGACCTTCTTGGACTGTGCCATGAAGTACAGGTACAGCTACGTCGATAAGAAGCCAAGAAGCACCGGACCAGCGGCATTGCAAGGCAGTGCTCTCCACGAAGTGTTTCTAGAAGAATACTTGACCGGAGGGATCGAAGACGTCGATGCTCTTGTCGAAATGCTTGCACTGGACACCGAACACCGCCTAAACACCGAAGACCCAAGAGACTGGAAGAGCAAGTTGCCACTCACATCGAGTGAGAAATGGCTGGCGATTGAGCAAGTCAAGGTATGGGGTAGAGGACTCTTAGAAGCATACAAGTCGGGCGAAGACTCCTATGGAAACAAGTTCGTACTACCCGATGTGGAGCAGACAGAATACGAAGGGTGCTTGGAGATCTACCTTCCCAAAGCCGACTTGACTATCCGCATTCGAGGATACATTGACTTGGTGTTCAAGGACGGTACGGTTGGTGACTTGAAGCTGGCCTCTGACTACTGGCTTAGCATCTGGACACTTGCCAAGGCTATCGGTGAACAGCAACCAGCCATGTACGCTAAGATGGCTGGCACAGACACTTTCCGCTATGTGATCGTGGACAAGAAGAAGGCTCGTGACAAGAGCGCAGACCCTCCTCGTGTCAGAACTATCGACTACAAGGTGACCGAAAAGGACAACGCTAACCTGATGGCCCAATTGGAGACATTTGTTAGGCTGACTGACTTTGCTAACGGGCACGAAAACGGCATCTTTGCTGTCAATCCCGAATACAACGGGCAAAGCAAGGCTACCGCTGGGAAGACTGAGCAGAACTTCTGCGGTAAGATGTGCGACTTCAAGGACACATGCTTCAAGGAGAACTTTGCACGACCTTCAGTAGACACCGAACAGTGATCGCCATGCCTAAGAGAGCGCACCTGGAAGCCCTATGTGGGGATGAAGAATGGTGCGCTACCTTCATGTCGAAGATCAAAGAAAACGACGGTCCTCTTGCTACGCCCTGCTGGGAGTGGCAAGGGGGCCTAGATCGCGCTGGCTACGGCAGAATACATGTCAAGAAGCACAGTGAGAAGAAGAGCGGTCGCAATTTCTTCTCGCACAGGATGTGTTACATGATACACCGTGGCTACATTGAGCCGGAGGAGTTCATCCTCCACCAATGTCACAACAGACTTTGCTGTAATCCTGACCACCACCAGCTTGGTGACCACAAAGAAAACATGCAAGATCTGGCCGATTCCCGCCGTGTAGCGGGAGTCAACAACCACAACAGTAAATTAACGGAAGAACAGGTGTGGGAAGTGTTGGTACTATACTATGAAGGAGACGCTGACGAAGTGCTATGGACTCTAGGAGATCTAGAGGAAGAGTTCGGAGTCAAGAAAGGCACTCTATCAGACATAGTGTACGGCAGAACATGGAAAGACCTGTACTCAGAATTTTGGGAAAGTGAATAAAATGAAACAAAAAACAAGAAAATGTCAATTTTGCTCCAAGGGAGTACCGGAAGTCGGGCTCTACTACATGAGTAGATTCGTGTCCTGCAACAAGTGCATGGTCAAGGCACTTGAACAGTATGAAAGGGTCGAACTAAAGAAAGACCTCAGAAAAGAAGACAACCTTAGAGGGTGGTGGGCATGAATAGAGGTCCCTCTCCTGACGATCCAGACAGAGTCATAATCAATTGCGCCTGCGGCAATCAGTGGGGCCTTCCCCGCGTCCACTTCATGGGGATGCTTGTGCGCCATCAGTTAGATGGTCTACGGTGTGACCGGTGCAATGGGTTGCCTAACATCCACTACGGAGGAATGTCAGCGTGATCCGCGACCCTTTGGGTGGCTGGGACACCGATGGCATCTTCCAGTTGTCATTCATGCTAGCGTGCGTGCTTGTAATCGTCTCTCTTGGTGCGGCTACTTCTGGTAACTGGCACGATCCCTATACTATGAGTTGGGCTTGGATAGAGAACAACGAAGCGCTAGTCATAGGTATGGCTATGGTACTACTCCTGGGACTGTATTGGTTCCACCAATTCGACACAGGGAGACTATGAGGTGAAAATATGAAGAAAGAATACATGGTACTGACGCACGGCAACCTGTCGCTGTTAGAGAAGCAAGTGAACAAAGCACTAGATCACGGATGGAACTTGATGGGATACGTCAATTTCTTGAACGGTCAGTGGGTACAATCCATAACTCGTGTGAAAGACGAGTCCGGTGATAGCCATGTCGAATAAGCAAGCAGCTTACCTTTTCTCTCCTGATGGGAAGGATTATGACTACGATCTTATGCAAAATCTACTATTAGCTAAGGTAGGAGATCTACAGTTAGATGAAGTATATGCTGATGGGTGGGACGAGATCCCTAACGACATGGAAGAACTATTAGAAGACCTAGACAAGTATACATTGGTCGTGTTGCTCAATTTAGAGGGAGTCAGCATAAACACTCTAACCAAGATAGTGAACAAATGTGCGCTTATGGTGGCAATGCTTCCCCATTTGGGAACTGCTCGAAGCTCCAAAGATGATGTTTTCAAAGCAATTGTCGCAGTGAAGCGAGGGGAATCCTACTACAAGGATCTCAGAGGACTAAAGATACGCGCTGGGCTCAAGAAGACAACCAAACAAGTAGGTAATGTCCCCTTCGGCCACGAGCGAAAAGAAGACGGAACTGTCCAACCTATCCCTGAACAGATGGAACTGGCCAAGAAGGTTGCAGACTGGTACAAGGCTGGCTACCCTGTCACTGACATAAGTGCTAGAAGCAATGGGCTACTCACTACTCGACAAGTATACTCACTTGTCAGTTACTGGGGTGTCAAGCGTGGATGAAGCAGAAATCAGGAAGCTGAAGTGGTGGCATGATCACCACAAGAGCAATGTGACATACTTAGTCACCCGGCTAGAGCAGTACTTCTCTGGCGAGCTTGGTGCTTTGAAACTAATCGAAGCGGCAATGCCTGGCTACCGTAACCTCTACACGGGGGTGACTGAAAGTGAAACTGAAGCCAAAACAACAGAGTGAGATCAACGAGTTCATGCGCAAGTATGCGGATCGGTCTTTCAAGACCCCGATGAATGCGGTTAGACTCAATTCAGAACACACTGATGCACACAGAAGAACAATTTTCGAGGTGTGCAACGCACTGCTAGCAGAGGGGATTCCATTCTATACCGAGGTACGGCTAACCTGTGGGTGCATTCCTGACATCGTAACACCTACTCATATAGTGCCCTTCATTGAGGTGCTATCTTCGGAAACAATGCAGATGTTTGTCGACCTCAAATTGCACAAATACCCCGAAGAGTTCCAAGAAACTTACCGATCAGGGAAGCTGAAAAGCTTCATCTTTGTTGATGCTAAGAGCACTCTAAATGTGGAGGAATTATTTTGAAATCAAAACAGGGTGGTGGTTTACCGGGTCCAGTGCCACCCATAGTCCGCGAAAGATCGAAAAAAGGTAAGGCAGAGAACTCTAGCTTCCTTTCTTCACTAGGAATTGACTTGAGTAACGTACAAGTTGAGATCAAGCTCAAGCAAGAAGACAGAGAACTTATCGAAAACACACTGAAAGAGATCTCTGAAAAGGTGGACTACCGTTGGAAGGTCACGCAGGGGATCATGGTGGTCGCACTACTACTCAGTGCTGGCGCTCAAATAGTCAACTGGTCCAGCTAGAGCCGTAGAAATCTTGCTCGGCCCTTGCTGCTCCGTATTCTATGTTCCCATATACGATGGAGCCGCATAATACGAGCCCAGCTAGAGCAATATCTGCCTTAGATTGCTTGTCTAGTGCTACTTTGTCCTTTTGCAAGTAAGACTTGGTAGTGTATCCCAGGTATCCCACACAGACCGCTGTAGAGAAGGCTAAGGCCTCTTCAAAGACCATAGTAAGTTCACTATCATAACCACTAATAAATACACTTGATATTGTTGATTGCAATACACTGGCCATTGCTGCGGCCGATAGCGTGATTGGAAACACGTAGTCTGTGACCGGAGCTTTTTCCATATCTGGTCGATTGAACCAGATTACTTAAGCGTATCTAGTGGTGCTTAGAGCTCTTTCATGTACTTCTTGGTGAACTTTGCCAGTTGCACCATAGACACTTTGCTTTTGCCGCCACAGAACTTCTTCATCATTGGGCATTCGCCGCAGTGGATAACTTGTCCACCGACGTATTTTCTACCGTTGAACGAGACAGAGTGACCGTCGCCCTTCTCGCCTTTGAGATCTTCCTTGTCAATGTGCTTCCAGATCTTCTTAGAAGCCTGTGCGTAGCTGACCGGCTTGCTACCAATGATGTCTGCTAGTGCGCCTGTTGGCTTGTATTGTTTGTTGATGCCAGTTCCTTTTGCCATGGTCTCACTACCTTTCATTGCCTATTTAAGACCATACTGCGAAGAATGGAGACTGAGCAGGTCCGGCAGGTGCGGCAGGTGCTCCCCTATTCGTGTATCTTCGGTACACATAGTAAATGCCGCCCGCAGCCAGGCTCCACTGGACTATGTTTTTTGGAAGCGCTTCCTTGAGTGTCCACTCTGCTACGGCTTTGTCTTCTGATGGATCCCACAGCACTGTGTCTGTGACTGCTCTAGGGGTCTTTCCGACAACGACGGCTGCCTTCTCAAATAGTGATACGGATCGAGCTCGGTTTGCGATGTGCTGTGCGAGTGTTCTGGAATCGCTAACTCCGTCGCCTAGTTCGTCATCTGTGTACCCCGCTGCCTCGAAAAGTGGCTGGTATATTCTTATGATTTCTTGCTTTGCCGATTTTTTTGCGTACAGAGTTAGGTTTTCTGCGCCTTGATCTGGATTGGCCGATTGTTGTAGTGCATACTCTTCGTCTAGTTTTCGTTCAAGTATTCTTCCTGCTGTGTCTAGGTTGATTGCGGAGGCAGTTATCCAGTAGGTGTTTCCAAACTTGGATGTACTTTGCATTGAGGGGATCAGGTATTCTCCATATCGGTCCAGGAAAACGTCTTTGGTTAACTGTGCAGAGTTAACTGTGGCTCCTAGTTGAAAAGCCCCCATTGACTTGGCGTGTCTTGCTCTCATGTCTTTGGCATTCTGAAGCCGAGAAGCTCCTCTAGATATCCCACTGATGAATCCACCGTCTTGGCGGGGCCCTTGGTTTCCAAAGTAACTCATGTGATCACCTAAGTGGTAGTAATTCCTGTCCTCTCTTTCCCCTAGAGTACTTGTATGCGGCTGTGAATGCCACAAGGCCAACACCTTGTGCGACCAACTTAATTGGGTAAGCTTTGTACCATTCCTGGTTAGCGAGCATGTTGTCCAATGCTCCCTTGTTGAATCCTAGCGCGGTGTGAGTGTATGCACCCAGTCCGACTATTGCCACAGGTACGGTAAATTTTCTCGGACTCTTGAACACTGATAGACCCCCACCAGCCATTCCCAATAGAAGCCCTGTAGTCTTCACTGCTACTGTGGTTTTTGGTAGCAAGGTGTCGTCGTGAGCGTATAGTGGGTTCCAAGGGTTTCCTGCAGACAATTTTTTTGAGACTCTATCTGCAACTGGACTGACGTATCCGATGTTTTCTGTTGGGGCGTGCATTTTTGGTCCCGCGTTGCCCATGGACGATGCTGCGGGCTTCGGAGATCTCTTCCGCTCGATCACGGGAGGAGCTGGTGGTGCACTTGTGACAAACCCCGACAAGTCCATTTGTTCATCGTACTCTTCTTCCTCGTCGTCATACGAGCTAGCGCTGAAGAATCTGCTCCTCATTGTGCAGTTCCCCCATCACTAGTGGTCAAGAGGTAGTATGAGAACGCTGCGAATCCGCCCAACATGAGTCCATTTTGAACCGCCTCTTTAGGTTCCTTGAGTAGTCTGGAAGTTTGCTTCAGGATGGGTCGGGCTCCAGGGAAGTCTGCACCTACATACATTGCAAGTACCGCCCACACCGGTAGTGAGCTGGCAGTGAATAGATCTGTTACGCTCGATGCTCCAAAGCCTCCGATACCTGCCACTCCTGACACCTTACCGTAGCTTCGTAGTTGGTACCTGACCTTGTCTGCGGCTTCGGTGGCTTCGTCTACTGTAGAGTACTTTCCATCTCGCACTATTCTGTTAGACTTTGGACAGTAGTGTTCGACTACATATTTACCGGGAGAAGTTTCTACAACAAATACGGCTCCCCAACCGAATCGTGTTGAAATTTCAGTGGTATCTAGGATTTCGCCAGTGACGGATGGGACCATTAGTGGTTTGGGGCCTCCTCCCAGTCCTCGCATGTTGCGGTGTTGTAGTCCAGACAAGTAGTTCGACATCTCGCCTGTACTTTGATATGCTTCCAATGAACCATTGTGAGTCGAGCCAAATGCTCGAGACATCACGTTATGTTGATTACGACTGGCCACCATCATACTACCCCATGTTAGTTTTTTTAATAAGGTCTTTCATCGTCTCTTTGCTATCCCTAGTGCAATGATGCCGCTGACAAGGATCGCTCCACCAGCAACCATTGCGACAGACGCATGTGATTCTTGTTCACTGTTTGCCGTGAATTTTGTATCTCCTGACCTAGCCGAGTTAGAGTGTATTCTGACACTGTTTCCGAAGTCTGGACGCTTGCTGTATGTCTTGCCTGTGATTAAGCCCTTAGCTTTAGAGTACACTCTTAGAGTCTTCTTGATGGTGTAGTAGTTAGCCCGATACACTGTGTATTCGTCTTTGGGTCTGGTCATTGGATATGCTGTCCCTGGGCTGGTTCGCTTGAAGTCGAACGCCAGACCCGCTGCCCACTCTTCTTTCTTGGAAATGATGCCCTGTGAAACGAATCGCCCATTGAATCCTTCCGGTATGGGCAGCTCTTTTATGGACACTACTTGGTTGTCTCGCAAGTGTTTGTCTATTGTAGCGATGGTCACGGTGACATCTGACAGGTCGTTCACAGGTGACTCCCATGCCTTGATGGGAGATCCTGTGGGCCATTGAGAGTAAGCGAAGACCTTCTTCACTGACTGCACTACTGGGCTTCTAATCGCTTGGTCCCTTACAAGCTCCCCTATTCCCTTATCCCCTAGCGCGTGGTAGCCTTTCTCATATACCATAGGATTGATCAGTATATTGTGTATAGTGTCTATAGTAGCACTGATGAGTTGTGTCTTCTCGCTCAGTTCCTTTTTGCTGACTGAGGCTGTGGCAAATTTCAGTTGGGATCCTTCACCGACTTCTTGTACTTGGCCCATCAAGTCTGTCGTTACCCACTTGACTACTGCGTTCATCTCTCCGGGCCTGGACCCATCCATATTCACTAGCCTTAGCATTGCTTCACGAACACCTGCCGGTTGCAGGTATATTGCCATCTTCTCTACTGGCACTGAGGTAGTTTCTAGCGGATTGGAGCTGAGATCTGTAGATTGCTGGGTAGTAGTTGTGAACTCTGAGGTGACGATGGTTGTCCTGAATGTTCGATCTTTGCCCGCCATGCCAGACCACATCATCCTTAGATTTTTTAGTTCTGAAGCGTAGTGGGTGGACATGGAGTCGGTCTTTGCTGTAGTACCGGACTCCAGAGTGAATACTTCTGGGAACATCGAGGCCTTTACTTTAGACAGCAGACTTCCTTCTATTCCGTTGTATTCGGTAGATGGTGCGCTAGCTACAGGTAGTCCCTGATTTCTAGGCGCTCCGGTCATTCTGTCTACTTCTATTAGCCTAACCACAATCAGCCCGGGATTCTTGTTTCCTCCTACTTCTAGCGCTATCCGGTAGCGAGACAAGTAGTTCCAAAAGTCTTGGGGGCTTTTTGTAGAGTATGCGTTGTGGTAGAATGTCAATATGTTCTTTGGATACAGCGTGTATCCTTCAGGGTGCTCTTTTTTACCTAATTGGGCTTCGACTTCCGACTTAATTGGACCGGCGTGCATCGCAATGCCTACCTTCTCTAGATTGGAACTAATGACTCCGCCCCCACTCGGGTATAGAGTGGGCACACTGGACTGCTTTGCTAGGTGAGAATAGACCCCCATGGTTGGCCTTTTGACCATTCCGTACACTGCTCGTATTGCCTTGTCCATCAGTTCTGAGTTTGTCTGTTCTTTTCGAATGGTCAATTTGTTGGCCACGACTATGTTGCTCAGCACAGATCTAATCTGTTCCAGTGAATCCAATAATCGCTCATTACTGAGACTGGTACCAGCGTTGTATGATGGGTTCTTGTATGCCAGTAGTTCATTGGCCACTCTTAGTATCTCGGAGGGTCCGTCTTTCGATTCGTCATACTGCCCGTTTGTCGAGAAAAAAGCACTCGCGACTCCTCTGATTGCGTCGTGTCCAAAGTGCGACACCCAGAAGTTCGTCTTGTTGAGTGCCATCTCTTGTTTCGCAATTGACACTGCTTGGCTAGATGTAGCGGTTTGTGTGTTCATTAGGCCTGCAGAGCGCTCTAACTCCGAGAAAACCGAACTACTAGTGTCGACTGGATAGCTATCGATACTGAATCCACTAGGTATGGTAGTCATGTCAACACCGCTTCATCATTGAGGAGGGTGTTGTTGGTATCCCATTTGCTGCGCTGGTGGCAGTCCTAGTGTCCCTCTGATCAAAGAGGACCCAAATCCACCTAGTGCGGAACTAATTCCCGGCCGTTGTGGTTGTCCATACATTCCTGGTTGCATTCCTGGCTGCATCATTTGCTGTTGTTGCCATTGCTGTTGCTGTTGCATCTGTCCCATCATCATTTGTTGCTGGTGACCGTTCATCATTTGCATAGCTGCCATGTCTGCTTGCGACACGGCTGCTTGCATCTGCTGGGTTGGGACGACCTTTGCGACTTGTGCGTCTATGTTTTCTTGAGTGATGGTCGAGTAGCCTAGTGCTGCTGCCTTTTCTGCGTTCACAGTTGCGTTCATTGCGCCGCCCGAGAACCATGCGTAGAGTTCTTTGCGCATGATCAGACCGATTAAAGCAGACAGTTCGGTCATGAAAGAGGGGTATTCCAGAAAGAATAGTGCCACTTCGTTAGGGTGTAGTGCCATTAACTGGTACAACATTTGCACCTGATCTTCATTTTTCATTCCGTTGGTCATACTGTCCACTTGAGACTTTGCCATGTCTGTCAATCCCGACGACTGTGCCGCTTGACCGAACATGGCCATTTGCTCTTGGGTTAGTGGTGCTCCCGCACCAGCGTTGTTGCTTCCGAAGGTCCAAGCCATGTCATTCCCACTATGTCTACAGTTATATGAGCTTCGTCATACTTGATCTGAGTTGTTTTGGTAGTTTTGCATCTCTGCTGTGGACAACGTAGTTCCTGTTGGCATCGTTAAGGCTAGCACTCTCGCATCGAAAACGAGCATCGTGATGTCGTTTTCGCCGGTCATTGGATTGCTGTAGTGTAGTATTGGAAGTCCATCTTTTTGTGCTTCAATGAATACCTGGGTATACTTGACAATGAGAGGGTGTTCTGGCTTTTTCTCGGACTTCTTGATTGGAACAAATGCTACTCCTTTCTTTGCCATCCGTGAAAAGAACCCAGGGTCTGCCTCAGCTTCTTCTACTTCTAGCCATTCTAGCAAGTTATCGTACAGCTTCATGTGTTGAGGGCAGTAAGTACCGCTAAGTTGTCTCCCCTTTCCTGGTATGACTCCCGTCCATGGTCTAAATGGTCGGATTTCTTTGGTGTAGGGGTCTCGGAAATGGGTGTCGAATAGATCGCCGTAGTCAGCATTTATGCAGTTGGTGCCGTCTACTACACACTGGTGTCCTTTCTGCCTCCTATATCCCAAGAAAAACAATGGGCGTTTCATAGGTCTGAGTGCCTTGATTGCTCGCTTGATATTCTGCTTTCTGGCCTTTTTCGGATTTGCGTGCTTTGACAGTGTGAAGTCTACTGTGGCGATCACATCGTCGTATCCTTGTCCCTCATATTGGGGCATCTGCGCCATCATTTTTGCTAGCCTTTCTTGTTGGTAGTCGTTAGTCATCTCTGAATCACCTCTAGCTTTGCTGTCATCTTGTGCTTGTCGAGTAGCCCAAGTAACTCGACTGCCGACTTGAGTGTTTTAGGATCCCAGAAAAGTTCATAGTGCTTTGGGCTGCTTTTGACCGGGCCGAACTCATGTCCAGTAAAGTTGAACTTCTTAGCAAACATTGAGTCGGGTAGTTCTTCTGACCACTTGTGTCCTTCGTTTAGATTCTTTACTTTCTTCCTTGTTCTTACAGTATATTGCGTCATATCTTCATCCCCTTGAGTATTGCCCCTTCGACATTCCAGCCGTATCTTGCGCTAACTGCGTCCATGTGGACGGGTATGTGCATTTTCTGTAGCCGGTATAGTTCGTTTCGGAACACATCGAAGATCTTGTGTCGGGCTATCAATCCCCGCTCCCATGTATAGAAGTCTTCATCTTCCATCCACCTATCTGCCTTATTGGCTACGAGTATCAATCTAGATGGAGCATATTTCTTAGCTCTTAGTCTAGCTCTTATGGATAATCCTTTTGGGACCACGTTCTTCGCGAGCGACTCGACTAGGTAGCCAAGTGCCACCTGATTGTCTGTGTTCCGGGGATCCTCCAAGTGCCTGTGGTCGATCACTACCACTACGGTCCTAGCGTTACGCTGTATCATGTCCCTGAGCCACATATTTTGATACTCGGCGTGACCTCCAACGTCTCTTGTAATAAGGGTTCTAGATGTCAGACCGTCGCTCTTCACCCGCTTCCTTGTTGCTTCGGGCATCCTTTCTCTCCCTAGCCAGGTCTTGCCATGGTGTGTTCGATCTTCTTCTCCCAGCGGACGGATCTCACCTTTAGTGGTCAACTGCATATCTAGAGTAGTCTTGCCTGTTTCACTTGCTCCGTATACTCCAACTTGCTGTGGAAGGTATGTGGATCCGTGTGAAAGAACCTGCCATAGTGCGTGTCCTACTATGATTTCTCCACTCATCCTAGCAACCACCCTATTATTCCGGCGTGCTTGGTCATTTTGACTAGTGCATAGTCTGTCAACGCAGTCAGTCCTATACCTGTCGCAGTCGACACTCCTCCCCAGAATATGTATCTGACTCTCATGTAGCGCATCTGCCATGTTAGACCGACATAAGTCGTCTCCATCATGGCTTCTTGCTGGTCGTCAGTGATATCTTTGAAAATGAGCCCCATAGTGTCACCTCATGGTGGTGTGCTTTGATAGTTTCCACACATAGGGCACGGTATGTATAGTGAGGCAATGGGCTCGGAGCACTTCAAGCATAGCACTATGCTATGAGTGTTGCCAGCAGAATTGTTCATCGACATATCGCTTGCACCTCTCTCCTTTGGCTGTTGAAGCCCTGCACCTCACTGCAGTGTCTCGTCGACTGGGTTTAGATCCAATTTGTTTGGATCTTGTTGTGGAAGCGACAAGTTTGAGGGCAGTGTTTGGTTCATTGTCATTCTTGGGCCAAGTGGTATAGGCCCTAGCTTGAACTGGTCTATTCCAAGTTGCCGAGCTAGTGCCTCTAGGTCTAGGCCATTTCCCAGGCCACCCGCCTGTGCCGTTTGCTGGATCTGCTGTATTTGCTGCTGTAGCATGGCTGATTCGCCACTGTCAATGACCCCATCTGCGTTAGCTAGCTGCATTTGCTGTTGATACTGCTGCATTTGGTGTCCTAGTAGGGCCTCTGTCTGCATCTTTCGCATCTCGAATGACATTTTAGCCATTCTTTTCTTCTGCTTGTTTTTCATTCTCTTCAATTCTTTACGGTAGTTAGAAGAGTCTTCGAACATGGTTCGGTAAGTGAAGTAGAGTGCGGCTTGAAGTGAGAACGCCATGAGTCCGTAGAAAAGAGCCGCTTCCCAAGGTTGGCTGAATTGGCTCCACTCCCATGCCGAATATAGCATGACCGATAGCGCCAAGAAGATGGCCTGGACAAAGAATGTTCCTAAGAGCCTCGCTTCTTGCTCTCGCTGTATCTCCATCATGTCTTCGCGAGAGACAGTCTCTGCTATGTCGCCAGATTGTGCGTACATTAGGTCTAAAAGCGGGCTGTTTGGTGGTGCTATGGGCATTATTGTTCCTCCTGTCCTACAAGGTAGAGCTTGTCTCCTTGGTTGTTGCTGTAGTATGTTAAGTTGCCTGAGTCGCTTTGGACCATCAATATGAAAGTCCTTCCTTCCTCAAGCAAGAGCTTGAGCGCGTCTTCTATCTTAGAAGTCGAAACCATCTTCCCCTATCTCCGCTCGTCTCTTTGCAGTGATGATCTTCTCGATCCTAATCAATTGCGATGAAATGTCTGCCGCACTTCTAATTGCTTGTGCCGATACTCGCTTTGGCTCGACGACATTGGCTTCTAGCATGTCAATTGCCGAACCGTCGCCGACGTTGATTCCGTACTTCCACCCCTCGGACTCGGTGTGTGCCTTGCGTAGCGCAATCATTGCGTCGATTGGGTCCAAACCAGAGTTCTCTGCCAGAGTCTTTGGTATGATCTCTAGTGCGTTTGCGAATGCTTCCACTGCCATTTGCTCTCGGCCTCCCACTGTTGCGGCGTATTCCTTGAGCTTCAGTGACAGTAGCATGTATGGTGCTCCGCCACCAGGTAGTACGCTCTTGTCTTCTAGTGCAATCGAGACTACGCCGATAGCATCGTCGAATGCTCGCTTGATCTCGTCAACCACATGTTGAGTAGGTGCTCGGACTAGCACCGAGACTGTGGATTCGTTCGGCGTGCCTGTGATCTTGATCATTGGTCGTTCACCGATGAGGATCTCCTCTAGTAGTCTAGAGTCCCCGAGGTCTTTCTTGGAAATTGTTTCGACATTGACGACGATTCTTGCTTCGGTGGCATTGGCTAGTGCTTCCATGTCGCTTCTCCTCACTCTTCGCACTACATAGACATTGGAACTGGCCAAGTCTTCTATGATTGCTGGGTGTATGTCTCTCGCACAGAACAAGACATTCATGCCTGTTTCCTTGAGCTTTTCAGAAATACCTAGAAGCTGTGCGTTTCTGCCTTGAATGAAGTCTTGTACCCCATCGTTATCGCTGATCTGTACCTGCAATTGCTGCGCGTAGTCTGGAATGTCGATGTCTGCGGCAATGAGGCCGATCTTTGCTGATTCGATTGCGTCAGGCATCTCGTGTGAAGCCTTAGCGCCATCGATGAGTAGGCCGGAGATGGCCAATGAGTCCCGAATCTTGCCGTTGGGTCTTCTGACGATGTTGATGTCTTTGAGTGGTGCGGCTTGGGCCACTTCCACGCAAATTTTTGCGAGGTGTTCTTTGTCTGCTTCTGCTGACTTGCCTGTCATGGCTGTTTGGGCCACCATGTCTAGCACTTCAGCGTCTGCTTCCATACCCATGTCTAGCAAGAACTCTTCTGCCTTGATGGCTGCAATCTGGTATCCCAGTGAGATCTTTGTCGGGTGGATCTTGTTGTTCAATAGGGTCTTCGCTTGCTGCATTAGTTCTCCAGTGAGGATAATGCTAGAAGTCGTCCCGTCGAAGCATTGCTCTTCTTGTGTTCGGGCAACGTCCATGATGACTTTAGCCACGGGATGGTCGATGTCCGATTCTTTCATGATCGTGGCACCGTCGTTGGTGATAACGACTTCCTTTGCGTTGTCGACCAACATGTTGTCTAGGCCGGAGGGACCGAGTGTGTGCTTAACGATGTCCCCCAATTGCTGTGCAATGTGGATGCAGACTTCTCTTGCTGATGCTCCAACTTGTTGCTTGGCATCGCTCACGTTTTCTGCCATCAGAAAGCCTCCTGTTCATCTTCGAGTTCAACTTCGAAAGTCTTGGCGTCTCTTAGCTTTTCTATCAGTGACATCGCCAGCTTGATCATTTCGTAGCCTTTTGGCTGAATGTATTGTTCGCACAACAAACTGAGAACTTCTAGCTCCGCCCCACTTAGGGAAAGAGTCACTTCTCTGGTTGCCTCGGGCGAACTGAGGTCTAGTTTCTGGGCGTCGTTGTCGGAATGGGGTATGTCCATGAACTGAAAGACCTTTCATTCGGTACTTAAGAGTTCATCATTGTACTCTAAACTCAATAACTGGCATAGTGTTGGTTCGTGTGCCGCCCTCTCCGGTAACAGTTGAAGGATTAACAGTTCCACTAACTTTAGATTGTTTAGTCATACCAAATAATGAAATGACATATAATTTACTTCCATCATCATTCCAAGATATACCGGAAACCCAAGGTGTTGTTCCACTGCTGCTACTTGGTCGCCAGGGGGATGTACCCTCATTGCCATAGAAAGAAGTCAAATCAAGGGTGGTAGTGAGCGTTCCGGTAGCAATTTCGTAAGCACTTGATAGGGCGTATTCGTGAACATATCCGGTATGTTGAGAAAGATACATCTTAGTTCCATCGGAATTAAAAATTAAGTCGGAGATGATGTCATGTGCTAAATCAATGCTGCCCATAGATGCATCGCCGCTTTGAACCACATAGGGTATTGATGTTGCATATTGTTTAATTTTCGATGTACCGCTACCATTTGTATTTTGGTAGCCGAAGTAATAGATAGAACCATCATTGTTCCAGCGAGCGTATCTAATTCCACCACCTCCCGGTAGAGCACTACCATTAAGAGTTACTGTTAGACTACTACCACTTTGAGAAAGAGTCGCACTTCTTACGGCATTTCCGTGAAAGTCAGCAATGATCATTTTTGTTGCTGTGCTATCTAAAGCAAAACCATCACAACTGTTTATGCCTAAACCGGAAGCATTTTGCCTATCTACTGCACCGTTTCCAGTAGAACTAATTGCTAACTTTGAAAAAAATACATCTCCACTATCAAAAGAGTTGCCATTCCCTCTATTTGAAATATACATGTCTGTACCTATTACTTGCACACCAGTCATCCAAGCGGAATTAGCCGCTCCAGCGTTAAAGTTGATCCCCACTGCATTGTTTCCGGCAGTTTCATGTATGGCTTTAACAGCACTCAAATCGTATGTTGTGTCAGCAGATCCCCTTGAGGGATGAGACCCAAAACCAAGAACTGTGTATCCAAAGCCCGTCACTTAGTCACCTCAAGCGTCATTTACTGCGTCAGTTGTGTAGAAGATTTTGATGCCGACAAGTCTAGCGTCACTGGCATGGTTGTCAGCAGAAGTATCTCTGTTTATTTGGAAGTAGGTCACTGTGTCCACTGCGGCGTTTTTCACTGTCACTGCTCCGCTTTCTGCTGAAACCATGAGGTCTCCGCTCGTTCCGCTGTGGGCTTTTGCGCTTGTTGCGACGGCTGTACCGAAGGTAGTGTTTTGGTCAGCGTTGTCTGCAAAAGAAACCGCTTGTAGTTGCCACGCCACTGTGTTAGTCCCTGTTGCTGAAATAGTCCAGAATGGCTGAAAGGTAATTGTTCCTTCATTCCATGACTTAGGGAATGCTACTGTAAATTGAGCAAACTCGTCAGAGCCATCGTCAAAGTCAAGGACTTTCAATTCTGGTCCGTTACTTAACTCAACTTGCGCTAAGGCCGCGCATCCATTAGTCGTGTTGGGGTACATTGCGGCAGCAGGGACCCAAATGGTTTTCTTTCCTATCTGCTCTTTCGTATCTATTTGAGTCTGTATTGCGCTGGTTACACCGTTAACGTATCCTAGTTCGGTACTGGTTGTCGCAGAGACTGCTATCTTTTGTGACCCATTTGAGATAACTGCTCTTGATGCAGTTAAACTTTCAGTATCGATGGTTGTAGCGGAACCCGTGATGGTTGCTTGTTTAGCATCAAGTTGTGTTTGAATTGCACTAGTTACACCACTTACATATCCTAGTTCGGTGCTGGTCGTTGCAGAGACTGCTATCTTTTGGGAACCGTTTGAGATAACTGCTCTTGATGCAGTTAAGTCTTCCGTATCGATGGTTGTAGCGGAACCCGTGATGGTTGCTTGTTTAGCGTCAAGTTGTGTTTGAATTGCACTAGTTACACCATTTACATATCCTAGTTCGGTGCTGGTCGTTGCGGAGACTGCTATCTTTTGTGACCCATTTGAGATAACTGCTCTGTTAGCTGTTAAGTCTTCAGTGTCAATTGTTGTAGCAGAACCCGTGATGGTCCCGCCGCCCGATGCTGATGTCATATGTCCCATTTAGTCACCTCAGTATGCGATCCAGTGTAGGACTTGACTTGATGCTGACGCGTCTGCGTAAATGGAAGAGAGCTGGGTGACTTCCAAGAAGATGCTTTCTCCTGCCGCCAGTGGTAGTCCGTTGATGTTAGCAGCTGTAGCATTGTACGAGACCGAGCTACCTCCTATTACTATGGTACCTGAATTTCCTGATGCGGCTTTGAGTTGTATACCTCTAGCGCATATGATATCTACATTATTGGTATTGAAGGAAGC
>Ga0206682_10001333_pt1 | contig 24450 bp, 27 predicted proteins | sample M240m12015metaG_FD_155444 | JGI IMG/M metagenome (GOLD analysis project Ga0206682, IMG submission 155444) | Ammonia-oxidizing marine archaeal communities from Monterey Bay, California, United States - M2 40m 12015 | ecosystem: Environmental > Aquatic > Marine > Intertidal zone | place: USA...
AGATATGCTCACACGCATTCGTAACTCTTCATTGCGCGGCAAATCCGTAGTCGAGACACCAGCTTCGAAGCTGCGTGCTTGGGTATTGGATGTGTTGGCTGACGAGGGCTACATTCGCGGCTATGAGGCAACGACAGGCAAAGATGGCCACCCGGCAATCGAAATCAGCTTGAAATACTACGAGGGCGAACCTGTTATTCGTGAACTGAAGCGGGTTTCAAAACCTGGCCGTCGCGTTTACATGGGCGTCAATGACATTCCAGTGGTCCGTCAGGGCCTGGGCGTGTCGATTGTCTCCACCCCACAAGGTGTGATGTCGGACGCAAAAGCACGTGCAGCCAACGTTGGCGGCGAAGTGCTCTGCACCGTATTCTAAGGAGAACAATATGTCTCGTATCGGTAAAAAACCAGTCGGACTTCCAGCAGGCGTTACGGCTTCTGTGTCCGGCCAAACCATCGAAGTTAAAGGCCCCAAAGGCACACGTTCGTTTTCAGCAACGGATGATGTGACTATGGCGGTCGAAGACAACGCTGTAAATGTCACTCCACGTGGCAAATCCAAGCGCGCTCGTCAGCAGTGGGGCATGTCCCGCACACGCGTTGCAAACTTGGTAGTTGGCGTTACTGATGGCTTCAAAAAGGAACTAGAGATCCACGGTGTTGGTTATCGTGCTGCCATGGCTGGCAATACGCTTAAGTTAAACCTGGGTCTCTCTCATGATGTTGATTATGTTGCACCTGAAGGCGTTACTATCACATCTCCAAAGCAAACCGAAATTGTGGTAGAGGGCATTGACGAACAAGCTGTTGGTCAAGTTGCCGCCGAAATTCGCGCTTGGCGTAAACCGGAGCCTTACAAAGGCAAAGGTATTCGCTACAAAGGTGAATTCATCTTCCGCAAAGAAGGCAAGAAGAAGTAAGGAACGCACAGATGGCAAACAGCAAAAGAACCCTGTTTCTGAAGCGCCGCATGCGCGTTCGGAACAAACTACGCCGGGTAAACGCGGGACGCTTGCGTCTCTCAGTTCATCGCTCAAACAAAAACATCAGCGCCCAGCTGATCGACGATGTGAATGGCGTGACGCTTGCGTCGGCCTCCACACAAGAAAAAGAATTGGGTGTTGTTGGCAAAAACAACGTTGAAGCGGCCGCTAAAGTCGGTTCAGCGATTGCTGAGCGTGCACTCAAGGCAGGTGTCGAAACCGCTTACTTTGACCGCGGTGGCTTCCTCTTTCACGGTAAGGTTAAAGCAGTTGCTGACGCCGCTCGTGAAGGCGGTTTGAAGATCTAAACGACTTGAAGGCAGCCTCTATGTTAGAGGCTGCCTCGATGATCCGGGGGCAATCGTCCACTTGGATCGAAATTAACGAGCGCTTGCTCATTTATTAAAGGATGTTCTCATGGCAGAACGTGAAAATCGTCGTGGCCCACGCCGCGATCGTGAAGAAACACCAGAATTTTCTGATCGCCTTGTCGCGATTAACCGTGTTTCCAAAACCGTAAAAGGCGGTAAGCGCTTTGGCTTCGCCGCACTGGTAGTTGTGGGTGACCAAAAAGGTCGCGTCGGATTTGGTAAAGGTAAAGCGAAAGAGGTTCCTGAAGCCATTCGCAAAGCCACAGAGCAAGCAAAACGCCAAATGATCCGTGTTCAATTGCGCGAAGGCCGCACATTGCACCATGACATGGAAGGCCGTCACGGCGCAGGCAAGGTTGTCATGCGTTCCGCACCTGAAGGTACTGGTATTATTGCTGGTGGCCCAATGCGTGCAGTCTTCGAAATGTTGGGTGTTAAAGACGTTGTGTCTAAATCAATCGGTTCGCAAAATCCATACAACATGATTCGCGCTACTATGGATGGTTTGCGCAAGGAGTCTTCTCCTCGCGCAGTTGCCCAACGTCGTGGCAAAAAAGTAGCTGACATTCTGCCTAAGCGTGATGACGCGCCTGTGGCTGAAGCAACTGCTGAAACAGCAGAAGCATAAGGACCAGCATCATGGCTAAAACAATCGTTGTAAAACAAACTGGCTCTCCAATCCGTCGCCCTGCAAAACAGCGCGCAACGTTGGTTGGTCTCGGCTTGAACAAAATGCATAAGACACGCGAATTGGAAGATACACCTTCAGTTCGCGGTATGGTGCGTTCGATTTCTCACATGGTAGAAATCATCGAAGAAAAAGGCTGAACCTTACGGTTTAGAATACGGTGGAGTTTACTCTGCCTTTGCATAGGATGCCTCGCAGGAAACTGTGGGGCGTTTTTATTTCTGGGCGGTTTCTATTTCAGCTCTATCGAACTGGTATTTTTTGGCAAACCTAAGCCGTGCGGCGATTAACCGAGGATCGTCTGGATTGAGTCCGAGCGTCTTAATGAATTCGATACGTTGTTTGCTCATCAGTTCATTCCTGTCAATTGCAGTACCCATTAAGTAATCAATGGCATTGCCCCCTGGTGAAACATGAAACCATCGTTTGAAATCACGAAAATGGTGCTGAGCATGTAATCCAGTTACATGTCGCTCGATCCACGTCTTTCGAACCGGCAGATGAGCGGTCATATGGAACCACTCGTAAATAAGGAAAGTACCAACGCCGCCAACAAGCACCAACGCGGAGGGAATCACTAATGCATATTCTGGACTGACCACCTTTGCGATCAGCCAAACAACTATGAAATTAATCATCAACACTGGTAACGAAATCCACGCGGGTGCGAAGAAAAGGGGTACATTGGTTGGAAAATCGTGATGTCCATAATGCGCTTGATACATGATATCAAATTGCCACTGTTTTTTTGGTGGTGGCAGATGAAAAATATGACGGTGTAAAAAATACTCATTGAACATCTGAAGTGGTATGCCCAGCAGTATCAGTAGAAAACTCCACCATAGACCTTGGAAGAAGACCACAATTAATCCAACAAGAAAGGATAGCATCATAGGTGGTATCGAATTATGACCCATCATGATCTTCAAGCGAGGTTGTATTTGAGTCTGTGCCATTAATAAATCACACCACAATACCTCGCTATGGGGCAAGTCGGATTGTTACGTCAACAACCTCTTGATCCAATTCTGTTCGGCGGCTATATGGCTCGGGTGTTCATCAATCAGGTGACTCGAAAATCAATCATGCCGTGGTTGTCCCATTTTGCTTCTGGGGGCACATCCGGCGAAGGAGAAGCAACATGTTTAAACTAAATGAACTAAGTGATAACCCAGGTGCAACCAAACCACGCAAACGCGTTGGTCGTGGCCCCGGTTCTGGCACTGGTAAAATGGGTGGCCGCGGTATCAAGGGCCAAAAATCACGTTCAGGTGTAGCGATTAAAGGTTTTGAAGGCGGCCAAATGCCTTTGTACCAACGTCTACCAAAGCGTGGCTTTAACAAGCCAAACCGCAAGTCCTATGCAGTTATCAACCTTGGTCTTATCCAAAAATTCGTAGACGCAGGAAAAATCGACGCCAAAGAGACAATCACTCACGATGTATTGATCGCTTCAGGTGCTGTTCGCCGCGTTCTGGACGGTATTCGCGTTTTGGCGAAGGGCGAAGTCACATCCAAGTTGAACATCGAAGTGCACGGCGCGTCTAAGTCTGCAGTCGAAGCTGTTGAAAAAGCTGGTGGTAAATTGACCCTCAAAGCTAAAGCGGCACCAGCAGCAGCTGAGTAATTAGACCTTCGCACTTGTGAGTAGCAGTTTTGCCGCTTACATAGTCAAAGAGTTTTCCAAACGCCGCCCATCGGAAAGCCGCTGGGCGGCGTTTTTTGTTAAAGAAAGAGCCTAATAATGGTATCTGCCGTCGAGAATATGGCCGCTAACACAAGCTGGTCTGCGCTAGGTAAAGCAACGGACCTGCGAAATCGTATCCTGTTCACTCTTGGTTTGCTGATCGTGTATCGTTTGGGCACATTTATTCCGGTTCCCGGGATTGATGGCGTTGCTCTTCGTCAGTTTATGGAAAGCGCCGGCCAAGGTATTGGCGGCATGGTTTCCATGTTCACCGGTGGTGCGCTTGGTCGTATGGGTATCTTTGCCCTTGGGATTATGCCTTACATTTCGGCCTCGATCATCGTTCAGCTGATGACTTCTATGGTTCCAGCCCTAGAGCAGATGAAAAAAGAGGGCGCACAGGGTCAGAAGAAGATCAACCAGTACACCCGCTATGGTACAGTCGCTTTGGCCACTGTACAGGCTTACGGTTTGTCTGTTGGCTTGTTCAGTGGCGACTTTGTGCAGGACGGCATTACGCAGTCTTACTTTATTTTCTCCTGCATGATCACTTTGGTTGGTGGTACAATGTTCCTTATGTGGTTGGGTGAGCAAATCACTGCAAGGGGTATCGGTAATGGTATCTCTTTGATTATCTTTGTGGGCATCATCGCAGAAGTTCCAGCGGCATTAGCACAGTTTTTTGCGTCTGGTCGTTCCGGTGCGATCAGCCCGGGCGTTATCATCGGTGTGATTGTCATGGTTATCAGCACAATAGCATTCGTGGTGTTCATGGAGCGCGCTTTGCGCAAGATCCATATCCAATACCCACGTCGCCAAGTTGGCATGAAGGTATACGATGGCGGCTCTAGTCACTTGCCAGTCAAGGTTAACCCAGCCGGTGTTATCCCTGCGATTTTCGCAAGCTCATTGTTGTTGCTTCCGGTGACTATCAGCACATTCTCAGGAAACTCTACGAGCCCGGTAATGTCGTGGTTGTTGGCAAACTTTGGTCCGGGTCAACCATTATACCTGTTGTTCTTTATCGCGATGATCGTGTTTTTTGCTTACTTTTACACATTCAATGTTTCGTTTAAACCTGACGATGTTGCAGACAACCTGAAAAATCAGAACGGTTTCGTTCCTGGTATCCGCCCGGGCAAGAAGACTGCCGAATATCTAGAGTATGTTGTGAATCGCGTCCTTGTACTGGGTGCAGCTTATCTGGCTGCTGTATGTGTGCTTCCAGAAATTTTACGTGGCCAATTTGCGATCCCGTTTTACTTTGGTGGTACATCGGTTTTAATCGTTGTGTCTGTGACTATGGATACAATTCAACAAGTGCAAAGCCACCTGCTTGCTCAACAGTACGAAGGCCTGATTGAAAAATCGAACCTGCGTGGTAAAGGTAAAACACGCAAAAAACGGAGCCCGATCCGCAAATGAATATCATTCTGCTTGGACCGCCAGGGGCGGGTAAAGGAACGCAGGCGCGTCATTTGGTTGAAGTACGAGGCATGGTGCAACTGAGCACTGGAGATATGTTGCGCGCCGCCAAAGACAGTGGATCTGAGATGGGCAAAGTTGTCGCCGATGTCATGGCCCGCGGCGCGTTGGTAACGGATGAAATCGTGATCGAACTTATCCGTGAGCAACTGAACACAGTTAAGGCCAACGGCTTTATTTTTGACGGTTTTCCACGGACTTTGGCTCAGGCTGATGCGCTGACGCAGTTGTTGATCAATGAAGGCGAAAGCCTCGATGCGGTCATCGAGATGGAAGTGGATGATACAGCACTTGTTGCACGTATCACTGCGCGTTCGACATGTGGCAACTGTGGTGAGGTCTACAACGACAATACCAAACCAGAGCCAGCTGATGGTAAATGCTCCAACTGTGGGGAGGAGGGGCAATTCAAGCGTCGTGCTGATGACAATGAGGAAAGCCTGAAAACGCGTCTTATGGAGTATTACAAAAAAACGTCACCACTTATTGGTTACTACTACGCCAAAGGCATGCTTAATCGAATTGATGGTTTGGGTGATATCGAAGCCGTACAAGGCGATATCGCTGCGTTACTCGATTAGTAACATGTTGCAGGGCGGGGATTATCCCGCCAAGCGACCTCATGTGACGATTTCAACTGGTTGGACAATTTCCGCATAACGTCCTGTCATTCCGAGTTGTGTCACTAAGCCACTTGACGCTTTTCAATAATCCCAATAATCAGCCCTATCTCTAGCGAGAATCAAACCGTCTGGCGGACTCTGTCCAAAATACGGGATCACCTGATCAGCTAAGGCCCACGGTTTTTCTAATCCATGGGTTTGTGTTGTGAAAAAAGGGTCCGGAACTACGGACCCGCAACTAAAAGGAATTGCACACGTGGCACGTATTGCCGGCGTAAACATCCCGACTGCAAAGCGGGTTCCAATCGCCCTAACATATATCACCGGTATCGGTACAACTTCAGCTCAAGCAATCTGCGAAGCTGTTGGCATTGACGCGACTCGTCGCGTTAACGAATTGTCTGATGACGAAGTTCTAAAGGTTCGTGAACATATCGACGCAAACTACACCGTTGAAGGTGACCTGCGCCGTGACGTTACGATGAACATCAAGCGTCTTATGGACCTTGGCTGTTACCGTGGCTTGCGCCACCGTCGTAACCTTCCTGTTCGTGGTCAACGCACGCATACAAACGCTCGTACTCGCAAAGGTCCTGCAAAGGCCATTGCTGGTAAGAAAAAATAAGGAGGCTCTGATTAATGGCACGTGATAAAATTCGCGCGAAGAAAAAAGAGCGTAAAAATATCGCCGCAGGTGTGGTGCATGTTAACTCTTCTTTCAACAACACAAAGATCTTGATCTCTGACGTTCAAGGCAACGCTATTGCATGGTCTTCTGCAGGCATGATGGGCTTCAAAGGCTCACGAAAATCTACGCCATATGCGGCGCAGATGGCTGCTGAAGATGTGGCTAAGAAGGCTCAAGACCACGGCGTGAAAACGCTTGAAGTCGAAGTTCAAGGTCCAGGCTCGGGCCGTGAAAGCGCACTTCGCGCCTTGGCTGCTGCTGGTTTCAACATCACATCTATCCGTGACGTGACACCAATGGCTCACAACGGCTGCCGACCACCAAAGCGTCGTCGCGTTTAAGCTATTTATTACGGTTGGGGCCGCGTGATTTACGCGGCCCCAATCCGCATTTCTGAAACCTCGGGCGCTTTTGTCTTTGGGACATGAGGCAAAAGCTAGAATGGAGGGACGTATGATCCACAAGAATTGGGCTGAGTTGATCAAGCCGCAACAATTGGAAGTAAAGCCGGGTAACGATCCAGCGCGTCAAGCAACGGTCGTTGCTGAACCGCTTGAGCGCGGCTTCGGTTTGACAATGGGCAATGCCCTGCGTCGCGTACTGATGAGCTCGCTTCAGGGCGCAGCTATCACATCTGTACAAATCGATAATGTTCTTCACGAGTTCTCCAGCGTTGCTGGCGTACGTGAAGATGTTACAGATATCGTCTTGAACCTTAAGCAGGTTGCCCTGCGTATGGAAGTCGAAGGGCCTAAGCGTCTTTCTATCTCCGCAAAAGGCCCTGGCGTTGTAACAGCAGGCGACATCAGCGAAACCGCTGGTATCGAAATCTTAAACCGTGATCACGTTATATGCCACCTAGACGATGGTGCTGACGTATTCATGGAACTGACTGTGAACACTGGCAAAGGCTATGTTTCTGCTGACAAAAACAAGCCAGAAGACGCACCAATCGGTCTTATTCCGATCGATGCTATCTACTCGCCTGTTAAGAAAGTTTCTTATGACGTTCAGCCAACCCGTGAGGGCCAAGTGCTGGATTATGACAAACTGACTATGAAGATCGAAACAGATGGCTCCATCACGCCGGACGACGCTGTAGCATTTGCTGCGCGTATCTTGCAGGACCAGCTTGGTATCTTTGTGAACTTTGAGGAGCCTGAATCAGCGTCCAGAGCGGACGAAGATGACGGCCTTGAGTTTAACCCGTTGCTTCTTAAGAAAGTTGACGAGTTGGAATTATCTGTTCGTTCAGCAAATTGCCTGAAGAACGATAATATCGTTTACATCGGCGATTTGATCCAAAAGACCGAAGCAGAAATGCTGCGCACACCAAACTTTGGCCGCAAATCTTTGAACGAGATCAAAGAAGTGTTGTCAGGCATGGGTCTGCACCTAGGCATGGACGTCGAGGACTGGCCACCAGACAACATCGAAGATTTGGCTAAAAAGTTTGAAGATAACTTTTAAATAATACCGGTGCGGCGTGTCATGTGCTCGCCACACCAAACCGGTCTTGTGTGAGTGCTTCCACATACCCAATACCGGCACGATACAGGCCCTATGCCGATACTCGACTTAGCGTCACACAATGGGCATCTGCCCCAAGGAGAGTCGGCGACACGCATCGCAGGCCGGACAAAGTAAAAACGCTCGTAGAGAGCACATTTGGAGATAAAGACTATGCGTCACGCACGTGGATACCGCCGCCTGAACCGTACACACGAACACCGTAAAGCGTTGTTCTCAAACATGGCTGGCTCGTTAATTGAACATGAACAAATCAAAACAACTTTGCCAAAAGCGAAAGAACTGCGCCCAATCATCGAAAAGATGATCACATTGGCGAAACGTGGCGATCTACACGCCCGTCGTCAGGCTGCGTCTAAGCTTAAGCAAGACCAATATGTTTCGAAATTGTTTGATATCTTGGGCCCACGCTACAAAGATCGCCAAGGCGGTTATGTTCGCGTTCTCAAAGCAGGTTTCCGTTACGGTGACATGGCTCCAATGGCGATCATCGAATTTGTTGACCGTGACCGTGACGCTAAAGGCGCTGGCGACAAAGCACGCGTAGCTGAAGAAGCAAACGCGGAATAAGTATCACGCAACCTTCTTGGTTGTTTATAAAGCCCTCGCTGTTTCAGCGGGGGCTTTTTTCGTTTGTGGTTTTTCGGCAGGGGTTGCATGCGTCGCTTGGCCTGCGCATATAAATCGGTATGAAATACCTTATCGCATGGATCGCTGCACTGGGACTATCTGTCCCTGTTTTTGCGGAGCAAACAGTTCCCCAGTCACAGATGGAAATTCAGCTTAGTTTTGCACCACTTGTGAAACAGTCAGCTCCCGCGGTGGTGAATATCTATGCAACGCGGATGGCCGAAGCGCGTGGAAATAGTTTTTTAGACGACCCGTTCTTCCAGCGTTTTTTTGAAGGTGCTGCGCCTGAACCGCGTGCGCAAAATTCATTGGGGTCAGGTGTTATTTTATCGGCCGATGGCATCGTTGTGTCCAATTACCACGTTGTCGGTATGGCAACGGACATTCGAGTTGTTTTGAACGATCGGCGCGAATACTCCGCACGGGTCTTGTTGGGCGATGAGGCAAGTGACCTTGCCATCCTCCAGCTTGAAGAAGCGAGCGATTTACCAAGCTTGCAATTACGCGCAAGCGACGACGTGCAAGTTGGAGAATTGACGCTCGCCATCGGAAACCCCTTTGGTGTGGGACAGACCGTGAGCAGTGGAATCATCTCTGGATTGGCGCGTTCCGGTGGCTCTGGAGGCAATGGAACGGGCTATTTCATCCAGACCGATGCGCCTATCAACCCTGGGAACTCAGGTGGTGCTTTGGTCGATATGGCTGGACGTTTGATTGGCATCAACACCTCGATTTTGACCCGATCGGGAGGATCTAATGGGATTGGTTTTGCTATCCCTTCAGACCTTGTTGCGGAATTCGTTTCTCAGGCAAAGGCGGGCAGTGAACGTTTTCGTCGTGCATGGGCAGGCGTGTCTGGTCAGGTATTAGACTATGATATGGCTGCCTCTTTCGGGTTGGATCGATCTGGTGGAATCATCATTACGGACCTTCACCCCATTAGCCCCTTCGGCGCGGCAGGTTTTGAGGTTGGTGACGTGATCACCGCTGTTGATGGTCAGCCGGTGATTTCTGCCGGGGAGATGCTGTTTCGGATGAGTGTCGGGGGCATTGGTAATGCGGCCGTTGTGACTCGTAGTCGCAATGGCGAAACATCTGATGTTTCAGTTGAGCTGATTTCAGCGCCCGACTATCCGCCACGCGATTTTACTGTACTCGATGATGATGCGATTTTGACTGGGCTCGAGTTGGCATTGGTCAATCCAGCTGTAAGCGAGGAACTGAGGTTGGCTCTAAATGTTGAGGGCGTGGTTGTCGTCAACACAGGTGTGCTTGCTGCGCGGGTTGGGCTGCGCCGTGGTGACATATTAGAAGCGGTGAACTCGAGGGTCGTTGAAAGCCCGACTGATGTGCGCGAAGAATTATCAAGCGCTGGTCGTGGTGTGCGCCTTTATATCATACGCGGTGGCAGTCGCGTTCAACTTAGGTTTCGTTTGTAGTGACTGATTTATTTGGTGCTTCCTTGGACGTGGACATGCCGCGACCCCTGGCAGATCGTTTGCGCCCCAAAGCGTTGGATGAGGTGATTGGCCAATCACAGGTGTTGGGCGCAAATGCGCCGCTGACCGTTATGCTTGGCTCTGGTGCATTAACCTCCCTTATTTTTTGGGGTCCTCCTGGAGTTGGGAAAACAACGATTGCGCGATTGTTGGCTAATGAAACAGATCTTTATTTTGTACAAATTTCAGCAATCTTTACCGGTGTTTCTGACCTGAAGAAGATATTCGAAGCCGCACGGATTCGCCGTCAAAACGGGCAGGGAACCCTTCTATTTGTCGATGAAGTCCACCGTTTTAACAAAGCGCAGCAAGATGGGTTTCTTCCACACATGGAAGATGGCACGATCCTATTGGTAGGTGCAACGACGGAAAACCCATCGTTTGAATTAAACGCTGCCGTGCTTTCTCGATCTCAAGTCTTGGTGCTGGAGCGCCTTAATCATTCCGATCTTGAGCTGCTGGCGCAACGGGCAGAGCAAGAGTTAGAATGCCAATTGCACTTGGAGCAACCCGCACGCCAAGCGCTGCTTGAAATGGCCGATGGTGATGGGCGAACGTTACTGAACCTCATCGAACAAGTTGCAGCGTGGGAAACAGACACAAAGTTTGACAAAGCCACTCTGTCTACACGACTTATGCGTCGTGCGGCGCAATATGATAAAAGTGGCGACTCACATTACAATTTGATTAGTGCCCTGCATAAGTCTGTGCGCGGCTCTGATCCCGATGCTGCGCTTTATTGGTTCGCGCGAATGCTTGAAGGTGGCGAAGATCCGCGGTTTCTCGCGCGACGTATCACACGAATGGCTGTTGAGGATATCGGCCTTGCCGACCCGCAGGCCCAAAGTGTGTGTTTGCAAAGCTGGGAAACCTATGAACGGCTTGGTAGCCCTGAAGGGGAATTGGCCTTAGCTCAGGCGGTGGCCTATCTGGCACTGGCCCCTAAATCGAACGCGATCTACGTGGCTTATAAGGCGGCGCGAAACGCTGCGAGACAAACAGGATCAGAACCACCACCCAAGCACATCTTGAACGGTCCTACATCTTTGATGAAAGATCAGGGATATGGTGTGGATTATGCATATGACCATGATGCTGAAGATGGGTTTTCAGGGCAGAACTATTTTCCTGACAGGATGAACCGTCCTGAGTTTTATGTGCCTGCAGAACGTGGCTACGAGCGCGAGTTAAAGAAGCGGGTAGATTATTTCGCAAAGCTGCGGGCCAAGCGCGACCAGTGACGCAAGGTTGACAAGTGGCGCAGTAAGCGCGACAGACCCATGATGATGAAAACGATGATCTTTGTAGCCCTTGGTGGGGCCGTGGGCGCGAGCCTAAGACACCTTGTGGGGTTGGCTATCGCCTTTCCCATGGGCACGCTGGCCGTAAATGTCATCGGTTCATTCGCAATTGGTCTGTTGTGGGCCGGATTTGCGGAGAAAGAAATTCCCTACCTAATACCGTTATTGATGACAGGTGTTTTGGGTGGTTTCACAACCTTTTCAGCCTTTTCTCTTGATACCCTGCGCTTGATTCAAGACGGCCGGATCGGGATCGCTGGGGTATATGTATTGGCGTCAGTGGTATTGTCCCTGATAGCATGTTTTGTGGGCCTTTGGCTCCTCAAAGGAGGTGCGGCATGAGCCGTGTTCAGACCGTAATCGTTGGCGAAGACGAGGGCGATCAACGCCTAGATCGCTGGTTTAAGAAGCGCTTTCCTCATATTCCGCAGGGGTTGGTTCAAAAGATGTGCCGCAAGGGTGATTTGCGCTTGGATGGTGGGCGTGTGAAGCCTGTCACCCGCGTTGAAGTTGGTCAAGCCGTGCGCATTCCGCCATTGCCTGACAATCAGGCGCCGCCACCAGAGGCCAAGACCCGTGTGTCTGATGCAGATCGCAAGATGATCCAAGCATGTGTGATTTATAAAGATGAGCACGTCATTGCGATCAACAAGCCAGCTGGCCTTGCGACTCAAGGAGGCACCGGCCATACCCGTCACGTTGACGGGATGTGTGAAGCATTAAAATTCGATATGGATGAAAAGCCACGTCTGGTGCACCGTTTGGATAAGGACACATCTGGTGTTCTTTTGCTTGCGCGTACCCGCACAGCGGCTCAGTCTTTGACCGCATCATTACGTCACCGTGAAACCCGCAAGATTTACTGGGCTTTGGTTGCTGGCGTTCCGACACCTTATGTTGGTGAAGTTAAATACGGCTTGGTCAAAGCTGGTGGTCGCGGCGGGAGTGGTGAAGGCGAAAAGATGATCGCTGTGCACCCGCGTGATGTCGATAAAACGGTTGGTGCGAAACGTGCCAGCACGCTTTATGCGACGCTGTACCGTGTTGCATCCCGCGCGGCATGGGTTGCTATGGAACCCCTGACAGGTCGTACGCACCAGTTGCGTGCACACATGGCTGAGATCGGGCATCCGATCATAGGTGATGGCAAATACGGCGGTTCTGGTCAGGAGAATATGGGTGACGGTTGGGGTGCCCAATTGGGCGGTGTGATATCTAAAAAGTTACACCTACACGCCCGTCACATGCGTTTTGAGCACCCGATTACACGTAAAGAGATCAAGGTGACGGCTGAATTGCCCGAACACATGGAAAACAGCTGGGACACCTTTGGCTGGACTAATGATCTGGCATCAGAAGATCCGTTTGAGAACATTTGAATGAATGATCGTTTGCGATTAGTTGTATTTGATGTAGATGGCACGCTGGTGGATAGCCAAGCGGACATTGTCAGCTGCATGAACGTGGCCTTCGCAAGGATGAAACAACCGGAACCGGCACGTGCTGATGTGTTGGGTCTAGTTGGTCTTTCTCTGGGTGTGCTAGTGCCGAAGCTTGCGCCGAATTTGACGCCGGCGGATCATGCCCAGCTGATCCAAGCTTACAAAGATGCTTACACGAGCCACCGCCAGATTGCTGGGACAGTGGCGTCTTCACCTCTTTATGAAGGCGCGCTTGAATGCTTGCATCGACTGAACGCAATGCCTGATGTTTTGTTGGGCGTGGCGACGGGTAAATCCAAACGCGGTTTGGATAAGTTGATCGAGGGGCACGGCCTTGAGGGGCTATTCGTGACACAACAGGTCGCTGATTTTCATCCATCCAAACCACATCCTGCCATGTTGCATACGGCAATGGCAGAGGTGGGTGTTAACTCGGCGGATGCGATTATGATCGGTGACACCAGTTTTGATATGGATATGGCCGCTAGCGCTGGAATGCGTTCGATCGGCGTGAACTGGGGATATCATACCCCGGAGAAATTACAGGCCGCGACGCGGTTGGTCGACCGGTTTGACCAGCTTGAAACGGCCTTAACTGAGATGTGGAGTGAAGAGGTATGGGTGACTGGAAGCAAAAGCGGTTCTGGACAAATGTTGGTGTAGCTGAGGTTGACGGGGGCTTTGCTGTCCAACTGGATGGTCGTGGTGTTAAGACTCCAGCTAAGGCACCGCTAAATGTCCCAACCAAAAAGCTTGCAGATGCCATAGCTATCGAATGGGACGCACAAGAAGATGTTGTGAACCCGAACCTGATGCCGTTTACACGCTCTGCCAACGCTTCCATAGATAAGGTTATGGTCCAGCATAGTGAAGTTGCTGACATGTTGGCGGCCTATGGCGACGCCGATCTACTGTGTTACCGCGCGGCTGACCCGATCGAGTTGGTGGCCCGTCAGTCTGAACAATGGGATCCTATCCTTGCTTGGGCGGCGTCTGAATTGGACGCTCCGTTGAAGACCCGCAAAGGGATTATGCACATCCCACAAGACGAAAAAACACTCAATTTGTTAAGTGATAAAACCCATGCTTTGACAGCATACGAACTTGCTGCCTTTCACGATCTTGTTAGCTTGTCTGGCTCACTGATTCTCGGATTCGCTACAGCTTACGATTATGCACCCGTAGATGAGTTATGGAATAAATCGCGCCTTGACGAACTTTGGCAAGAAGAACAGTGGGGCGCAGATGAAGAAGCTCAGGCATTGTCTGACGTCAAAAAGGCAGCATTTTGGCATGCAAAGCGTTTTTTTGATGCTTCACAGATTGTTTGACGTAGGGGCAGCTTTAACGCTTTTGATGAAACTAAAGACCTTGGGGCCGTTTATGGCTAACTGACCCTTGACGCCAAAGCAAAATTCCGAGCAAACTATGCAGCACTGGCTAAATTTGCTTAGCTAGATCAAATTCGATGTGAAATGCATCGGCAACCATCCAAACATGTGGTGGGAAATCAGGAAGAGGTAAAAATGAATAAATCCGTATTATTTGGCGCGATGACTGTAGCAAGCCTTGCGGCCGGCGCAGCAGCAGCCGGCACGCTTGAAGACGTGCAAGCGCGTGGCACGTTGAACTGTGGTGTAACTACTGGTCTGGTTGGCTTTGCTGCTCCAGATGCGAGCGGCGAATGGAAAGGCTTTGACGTTGCTGTATGTCGCGCTGTAGCCGCTGCTGTTCTTGGTGACGGCAATGCCGTCGAATTCGTTCCAACAACTGGCAAAACGCGTTTCACAGCACTTGCTTCTGGCGAAATCGACATGTTGGCACGTAACACAACATGGACACTATCTCGCGATGTTGACCTGAAGTTCACTTTCGTTGGTGTGAACTACTACGACGGTCAAGGCTTCATGGCACCAAAAGATTTGGGTGTTGCATCAGCTAAAGATTTAGACGGCGCGACTGTCTGCATCCAAACTGGCACAACTACAGAGCTGAACTTGGCCGACTTTTTCCGCTCCAACAACATCTCCTATGAGCCAGTGCCAATTGAAACAAATGCAGAAGCACAACAACAGTACCTAGCAGGCGCATGTGACGTGTTCACAACTGATGCATCTGGCTTAGCTGCTACTCGTGCGACATTCGAAAACCCGGATGATCACGTTCTATTGCCAGAAATCGTATCCAAAGAGCCACTCGGCCCGTTGGTACGTCACGGCGATAACGAGTGGGGCGATATCGTTCGCTGGACTTTGAACGCTTTGATTACAGCTGAAGAGCTGGGTATTACATCTGCAAACATCGCAGAAATGTCTGCCTCTGCTGGTGGTAACCCAGAAATCAATCGTCTGTTGGGTACCGAAGGTACTTTGGGCGAAATGTTGGGTCTATCCGCAACTTGGGCAAAAGATGCAATCTCAGTATCAGGTAACTACGGTGAAGTGTTCGAACAGAACATCGGCGAATCAACACCGATTGGTCTAGCACGTGGCTTGAACGCTCAGTGGACAGATGGCGGCCTTATCTACAGCCCACCATTCCGTTAAGTTAATTTAGTCAAAGGGCGCGGGAAATCCCGCGCCCTTTGCACTTTGAAAGACACAAATACTTTTAAGACCAATCTTTGGCCTTTGGCGCATAGACGCTGCATTAAGCACAGGCTGGACCACGGGGAACCATTTCATGACAATTATAACCGACCCGCCAAAGGGTTCGTTCCGTCTATCTATGCTGTTGAATGACACCCGCTATCGGTCGCTTACTTTGCAAGCAATCGCGGCGATCCTTCTGGCCTTAATAATTTTCTATCTTGCCAACAATGTTATCACCAACCTTCAGCGGCTAGGTCTAAACATTGATTTTTCATTTCTTGGTGCGCCTGCAGGTTATGATATTAACCAGCGGCTCATCGAATACACCAGCCAATCTACCAACTTGAAAGCTGCGTTCGTAGGGATTCTGAATACGTTACTTGTTGCGGGGTTGGCCTGCTTGATGGCGACCATCTTTGGTGTTCTTGCGGGTGTATTGCGCCTGTCCAATAACTGGTTAGTCAGCAAACTAATGTCTTTTTACGTAGAAATTTTCCGCAACATTCCGGTGTTGATTTGGATCTTAATTATTTATGGCATCATGACAGTTGTCATGCCAGCACCGAGGGCTTTCCGGGGAGAAGATGCGGAAGCCGCGATGTTTCTTGGTATTTCGGCCTTTACAAATCGTGGGGTTTATATTCCAGGTCCAGAATTCACACGCATCTTTGGCGAAATGGGCATCCTTTCAGCTGGCATTGGCTGGTTGGCTGCTATGATAGTTCTGATTGGTTCCTTCTTTGGGGCGCGCACTGTCACTCAGCGTGCCACGCGTATTCAGGAAGCTACAGGCGTTCGCCCATCTACGTTGGTAACAAATCTAGCGATCTGGTTTTTGCCAATTATTGGGTTTTTTATAATCACTGGACTGACGTTTGAGATTCCTGAACTGAAAGGCTTCAACTTCAAGGGCGGCATCAAAATTGGTGCACCACTGATTGCGATCTGGTTTGCCCTGTCTATTTACACCGGAGCTTTCATCGCGGAAAACGTGCGTGCAGGTATCCAAGCGGTGTCTAAAGGACAAACCGAAGCTGCAGCTGCAATGGGTATTCGCCCGAACCGCATCATGAGTCTTGTTGTGCTACCACAAGCCTTGCGTGTCATCATACCACCGTTGATCTCGCAATATTTGAACATCACTAAAAACTCATCGCTCGCTATTTTGGTAGGTTATGCAGACGTAACCGCAACTTTGGGCGGGATCACATTGAACCAAACAGGCCGTGCGATTGAATGTATCGTACTACTGATGTTGTTCTATTTGATCATCTCATTGACCATATCTGCGGTGGTGAACGTCTACAACAACTCTACTAAATTGAAGGAGCGCTGAGCCGTGTCAGATACATCTGCCAATGCCGTCGCCTATGTGCGTACGGAAACTGTACCAGCCTCTCTTCCGCCATCCAATGCGGCAGGCCCGGCAAAATGGATTAAGGAAAATCTGTTTGCCGGTGTCGGGAACTCGATCCTCACCGTTCTTGCGATACTTGCGATCTATTTGGTTTTGTCCAATTCTATGCCGTGGATTTTGAATGGTATATGGCAAGCACCAACTTTGGCCGCTTGTCGTGAGATTCTAGATGGGAACTCGGGCGCTTGTTTTGCGGTTTTATCTGAGCGCTGGCACCAGTTGTTGTTCGGGTTCAAATACCCAGCTGAGCTGTACTGGCGTCCATCGCTGGCCTTTGGGCTGCTATTCGTTGCTTTAGCACCGGTTCTATTTTTTGACCTTCCACGTAAGTTGATGATCTTTACAGGCCTTTACCCTTTTCTTGCGTTTTGGCTGATCTGGGGTGGTCCAATCTTCAACCCGATCCTCGCTCTTGTTGGCCTGATCGTTGGGTATCTAGTGTTTGTACGGTTGGAAAAATCTAGCTTTGCATTAGCGCTCGGTGGTGGCATCGTCGCGGCGGTGGTTGTGTGGTCATTGTCTAAGCTCATAGGTCCTGACAGCGCCATTTTGTCGATCGGCAAACTGGATTCGGTACAATCACGTGATTTGGGTGGCTTCATGTTGAACATGATGTTGGGGGTAACGTGCGTGTCCTTGTCGCTGCCTTTGGGTATCGCTTTGGCACTTGGTCGCCAGTCTTCGATGCCTCTGATCAAATACATCTGCGTGATCTTCATTGAATTTATTCGTGGTGTTCCTTTGATCACTTTGTTGTTCGTGGCGAGCGTGATGTTGGGCTACTTCTTCCCTCCAGGATCAGGTGTCGACTTGTTCATCCGAGTGGTGATAATGATTACTTTATTCTCTGCTGCGTATATTGCGGAAGTTATCCGTGGTGGTTTGGCAGCTTTACCAAAGGGTCAATACGAGGCTGCGGATTCACTGGGCCTTGATTACGCTCAAGCAACACGCCTGATCATTCTGCCACAAGCGCTGAAAATCTCGATTCCTGGGATCGTCAACATTGCGGTGGGATTGTTTAAAGACACCACATTGGTTTCAGTTATTTCCATGTTCGACTTGGTGGGCATGATCCGTGGCCCAATTCTGGCGTCTACGGAATGGAATGGTGTTTACTGGGAGCTGTTCGGCTTTGCAGCGCTTCTATTCTTTGTCGTGTGTTACGGCATTTCACAATATTCGCAGTGGCTAGAACGCCGTCTTGCGACAGATCACTGATAAGGAGGCCGGTACATGGCTGAACAAGCAAAAATGCAGGTATCCGACGAAGTCGCTATTAGCATTCAAAACATGAACAAATGGTACGGCACTTTCCACGTGCTACGTGATATCAACCTCACCGTACAACAGGGCGAACGTATCGTGATTTGTGGGCCTTCTGGTTCGGGTAAATCGACGTTGATCCGCTGTATCAACGCGTTGGAAGAGCACCAAAAGGGTTCTATCGAAGTAGATGGTACTTTGTTGTCGTCAGACCTTAAGAACATTGACAAGATCCGTTCAGAAGTGGGCATGTGCTTCCAGCATTTTAACTTATTCCCGCATCTGAGCATCTTGGACAATCTAACGTTGGCACCGATCTGGGTGCGTAAAACGCCCAAGAAAGAAGCTGAAGAGTTAGCGATGCATTACCTGGAGAAGGTGAAAATTCCTGATCAAGCTCACAAGTTTCCGGGTATGCTATCTGGTGGTCAGCAACAGCGTGTAGCGATTGCCCGCTCGTTATGCATGCAACCACGCATCATGTTGTTCGATGAGCCAACATCTGCACTTGACCCCGAGATGATCAAAGAAGTGCTCGACACCATGATTGAGTTAGCTGAAGAAGGCATGACAATGCTTTGCGTGACGCACGAGATGGGGTTTGCTCGTCAGGTTGCGAACCGCGTCATCTTCATGGATGAAGGTCAGATCGTTGAGCAAAACGAACCAGAAGAGTTTTTTAACAATCCACAAAGCCCACGAACACAATTGTTCCTGAGTCAGATCTTGGGACACTAAGTTAAGGCGCAGCTGCGCATTTGGAATTGGAAACGGCTGCCTGGTCCGGGTGGTCGTTTTTCATTTAGGCATAAAGGCTCTCATATGAAACGCGCTTTGCGCTGAGGGCCGGTTGAACCTCTGGCTGATTGGGCAAACCTGACGGACCATGCAGCCACTCGTCATGCAGTCTGACCCCTCGGCTGTCGCCAAATGGGCTTTGCAGCGCGGCACATCATAAAAATGATCTGCAGACAATGCGAAGACGGGGCAACTATTGACACAGGGGCGCTCTGCGCAGCTCTCACATGGGTTTGGCACTTCTTGTTTCCCAGGAGCATTAGATACCGGCAGCTTTATCCCTCCACGGATCGAAATCATCAGGCCAGCGGTGTCATGTATCAACATCCCTGTAGGGCTTTGCCAGAACCTGCCGCTTTGCACAGCCCACGCGATGAATGGAGCATAGGGCGGGCCATCTGACGGAAAGACTGCCGTTCCTTGAAGGTCGGAAGCTATTTTATTTATGATACGTTTGGACCAGCGATCAATTGGATCTGGTTGACCGTCTGAATATTCGAGATCACTTACGAAGCGTTTCCAGAAATTTCTGTCGGTACCGATCAGTGCCAGTGTTTGATCGAGTACAGCAACATGTCCCATAAGGAACAATCCGTGGGGTGCGACTTTTGGCCTGAGCAGCTCAGCGATATCTACATTCATTTGTTGGTAAAAGGCAATTTAACTGACCATCCAAAACGGCTGGGGCGCTCGTCCTGCCAGCGTAAACCGATGTCCATTTCGTCGTGTCCTGCAAATGGCTGAGCGATATAGGTGCCGAACATCCGATCCCAGATTGATAATGAGAACCCATAATTACTGTCATGCTCATATCTATGCGTTGAGTGATGAACGCGATGCATGTCTGGTGTCACAAAAATGCGTCGTACAAGCGCATCAATGGCCAAGGGTAAGCGAATGTTGGCGTGATTGAACATAGCTGTACCGTTCAAGATCACCTCAAACAAGATGACAGCGAAGGCGGCTGGACCTAACAAGTATACCAATCCAATTTTCAACAGCATTGATAATGCGATCTCTATTGGATGAAAACGAATGGCTGTGGACACATCAATATCTACATCCGCATGGTGAACCTGATGTAAACGCCAAAGCAGAGGGACCTTGTGGGTGATTAAATGCTGCAACCAGATTGAAAAATCCATGATCAAGATCACAAAAAGCGTTTCAAGCCAGATCGGTAGGTCGGTCGCGTTGAATAACCCCCATCCTTGGCTCTGCGCATCAATTGCGGCACCTACGGCCAGCAACGGTAATGCAAAAGCCATAGCATTTAATGCGATTGTGTTGACGACAGTGAAGCACCAGTTCGTCATCCAGCGGGCTTTACGAGTTTGGGTTCGCTTGCGGCGGGGGGCGAGGGTTTCTACCACCGCAAGCAATGCGAATAGACCTAAAAATACACCAAGTCGGATAAAAAGTTCATTTTCCATAAGGGGCAAGGTATGGGGTTTGGACCCACGTGCCAAGCGGCACATGGACACAGTTGCGTTAGTCGCGGATCAGACTGCCTGCGCCGTGGTCAGTAAATAACTCAAGTAGGCAAGCATTGCGTGCACGACCATCAAGGATAACCACAGCGCGCACACCTTTTTTGATGGCATCTAATGCGGTTTCAGTCTTAGGGATCATGCCGCCAGCGATTGTTCCATCCGCAGTTAGTTCACGAATTTGTGCGGCAGTCATTTCAGTGAGGACTTCGCCGTCAGCATTTTTAACGCCAGCAACATCTGTTAGTAGCAAAAGGCGATCAGCCTTCAGTGCACCCGCAATAGCGCCAGCAGCGGTGTCGCCGTTGATGTTGAATGTCTCACCATGCTCGCCAGCACCTAGCGGGGCAATGACTGGGATAATATTGCTGTTGAACAGGTCCTCTAGAATTGAGGCGTCCACCACAGAGGGGGTGCCCACAAATCCCAGATCAGGATTGGTTTGAGTGCAAGTGACTAATTGGGCGTCTTTACCGGATAAACCAACTGCCCGACCACCTTGGGCCCCAATGGCCTGAACAATACGTTTGTTGACCAAGCCGCTTAAAACCATCTCAACCACTTCCATGGTGGCTGAATCGGTTACTCGTTTTCCATTCACAAACTCAGATTGTATATTAAGACGCTCAAGCATGGCGTTGATCATTGGGCCACCACCATGGACGATGACAGGGTTTGCGCCAACTTGCTGCATCAAAACAACATCGCGGGCAAAGCTCGCCATAGCGTCATCGCTGCCCATCGCGTGCCCGCCCAGCTTAATAACAACCGTCGCGCCAGAGTAACGCTGCATGTAGGGCAAGGCGCTGCTGAGTGTTTCGGCAGTTTCAATCCAATTGCGATCCATGTATTGAGTCTTCATCCCGTTTCCGTTCGATCAACTATTCGAGAGTTGCGATGATAGCGCGCAACGTTTCGATGCCCCAACCTTTCTCCGAAGAGGTTACAACCAATTCCGGATAAGCTGCAGGGTGGGTGGCAAGTTTGCTTTTTACTTGTTCGATAACTTTAAAGCGTTCCTTTTCCTTTACCTTGTCGGCTTTGGTCAGAACGGCTTGGAAAATCACAGCCGAGCTGTCGAGCAAAGACATAATCTCCTCGTCGACAGGTTTTACCCCGTGACGCGCATCGATCAACACAAATGCTCGGCGCAAAGTTTGACGTCCAGACAGGTATTGCTTGAGCAAACGCTGCCACTTTTCGACGACTGGCAAAGGGGCGTTTGCAAAACCATAGCCAGGAAGGTCGACGAGGTAATGTTCTTCGCCAGCTGTAAAATAGTTGATCTCTTGGGTACGGCCAGGGGTGTTTGACGCGCGTGCCAAACCCTTGCGACCAGTCAGCGCATTGATCAAAGTAGATTTGCCAACGTTGGAACGGCCGGCAAAGCAAACCTCCATACGATCGGCGTCCGGCATGCCATCCATAGCAACGACGCCTTTTACAAAGTCTGTTTCGCCTGCGAACAGCAGACGACCTTTTTCTTTGTTGAGGGCCTCTGGCTCGTCGGCGATGTTAAATTGCATTTGCATCATAGTACCTGCATGCTGTCGCCTATGGCGATTGTTCCATCTTGGATAACTTCCGCCAAGACACTGAATTCTTGATGGCCGAAGTGTTTTAATGCCCCTAACGTATCTGCGTCCCGCTGGCCAGTCTCTGGATTAGCCGTCGTTGCGATACAGCGTGTAGCGGGTTCCTTTATCCGTAAAACAGCTTGGCCAATGGCAACATCTTTGCCAACCCATCCAAATTCTGCCCATGGTGCGGTAGCGTCGACCCATATGTTTGAGCGCCAACGGTGGATCGACAATTCGCATCCAAGGTGTTGCTCAACTTGATTGTGCGATGCGGTGTTGGCCAAGCTGATGGAGGGATATGCGCTGTCAGGATAGCCATGTGCGTCTAAACGCATGATGTTGCTCGGCTGTGCGCGCCCGTTTGGGACAAGGGGGGCACACCATGCGACAAGTGCTTCAGGGGCATCATCTGGATGAAACGTAAGGTCTGGCCGATCGGGATGGCACAACGTGATGTGTTGCGTCAATTCATCCAGTTTGGCTGTGATTGCCATGAGGGTTGGAACGCCAGCAGCACGATTAAAATTCCCACAGCGGGCCCATTCGCCAGACTTCGCTTTGGATGCCTCGTGGGCCAAAGCCCAAACACGATCCCAAGGCATGCATTCCCCCGTTTTCAAAGCAACTGACGTTAACGATTCGCGGCCCAGGGCTTTGATCGGATGACGCCAAATGCTTGAAATCGGTGACATGCTTTAGTCCTTCGTAGGTTTTCTTTTCAGGCTATTTTTGATGTTGCCGAAAACGTCAGGTTTGTAACCTTGGCTACGCATAATCAAATATTGCTGTGTGAAGGTGATCGTGTTGTTGGCGATCCAGTAAACGACTAAGCCACTTGCGAAGCTGCCCAACATGAACATGAAAACCCATGGCATCCATGCAAAAATCATTTGCTGTGTTGGGTCTGTTGGAGCCGGGTTCAGCTTTTGCTGCAACCACATTGAGATACCAAGGATGATTGGCAAGATGCCGATAAAGATCAACGCCATGACGCTGCCTGCTTCTGGTGCGCCATTTGGGAAAAGTCCAAATAGGTTCAGCAGAGTTGTTGGATCAGGGGCTGAAAGGTCACGGAAGGGGCCAAACCACGGGGCGTGTCGCAATTCGATTGTGACGAAGATAACCTTGTAGAGGGAAAAGAAAATCGGAATTTGAAGCAAGATCGGCATGCAGCCTGCCGCAGGATTAACTTTGTTCTTCTTATAAAGCTCCATCATACCTTGCTGCATCTTTTGACGATCATCGCCTGCAGCCGCTTTCAGTTTTTCCATTTCTGGCTGAAGCTCTTTCATCTTGGCCATAGAGACGTAAGATTTATAAGCCAGTGGGAACAAAACAGCTTTGATAATCAGGGTAAGGCCAATGATGGACCAGCCCATGTTACCGATCAATTTGTTGATCTCGTGAAGTAACCAGAAGATTGGTTTGGTCAGAAAAAAGAACCATCCCCAGTCGATACTATCGATGAATTTGGTAACACCATCCGTTTGGTATTCACGAATGGTTTCCCATTCTTTGGCACCCGCAAACAGGCGGATCGTGTTGGTTGCTGTTGCACCAGGTTCGACGGTGATTTTGTTCATCACGGTTTCGGTTTGGTATATGTCCAAAGATGGATTGTACTTGGCTGTCAGGCGCGATGAAACGTCTTGGGCTGGGATCAAGGTAGTCATCCAAAAGTGGTCGGTCATACCAATCCAGCCATTTTTGACATCCTCGATACGCTCCGCTGGGACACCTTCTTTTGGATGAATGTCGAAATCAGGCATGTCATCCCAATTTGTCTCTGTCAGCTCATCAGCCATCGTGACCAAACCTTCGTGCAGGACGAAGAAATTCTTTAGGTCTTTCGGTTCGCCGTGGCGCGCAAGAACTCCATACGGTGCCATAGATGCAGCGGTGGCACCGTTATTCGTTACGTTTTGTGTGATTGTGAACATATAGTCAGCATCGACATCATAAATGCGATTGAACAAAAGGCCTGCGCCATTGTCCCATGCCAAAGTGATTGACTTGCCCGGTTCAAGAATATCACCGTCAACAAGCTCCCAGTTTGTATTTGCGTTTGGCACGGTCTCGGGTGTTACACCGGTGCTCGCGGCCCAACCAAAGAGCGCGTAATATGGTGAGTCACTGCCAACAGGTGAGAACAACGTAACGGTGTCTGCGCCTTCATCTTGCGTGACTTTATAGTCGCTCAATTTTAGCTCATCGATACGACCGCCCAACAAAGAAATTGTTCCGCTGAGGCGTGGTGTTTCGATTGCAGTGCGCTGAGCTTCAAGCAATGCCGTAGGAGCGGCGGCACCAGTTGCAACAACATTCGCAGCATCAGTTTGTGCTGTTGGGGTTAACGCTGTTACGGCATCAGGCGTCGCGAC
>Ga0206682_10001335_pt1 | contig 24420 bp, 20 predicted proteins | sample M240m12015metaG_FD_155444 | JGI IMG/M metagenome (GOLD analysis project Ga0206682, IMG submission 155444) | Ammonia-oxidizing marine archaeal communities from Monterey Bay, California, United States - M2 40m 12015 | ecosystem: Environmental > Aquatic > Marine > Intertidal zone | place: USA...
ACTGTTTTGGAGCATAATGCGTCCATAATAAGTTATTAATTGAAAAAAGTATAATACTCGCAAATAAATACAACATATTTCAATATACAAAAAATGAGCCAAATATGGGCAAATTTTATCAATAAAAAAAAGTAGTTTTGAAAAACTACAAAAATTCTATGAAAGAATAAAACAAAAAAAGTACAGAGAAATTTCACCTTTTTAACCTTCAATAAAACTTAAAAAATAATTTCAACTGCTTTAAAAATATTATGTTAAATTAATTTTTACTTAAAACATTGATCATGAGGAATACGCTACTTAAGTTATTTTTTTTATTGCTATCTGTTTCCATTTTTTCTCAAACACAATTTGAAGTTATCGTTAATGGAATAAAAGAAAATGACTCTGTAAGGGTCATTGTACAAAAATCATCTAAATCCCTATTTAAAAAGTGGATACACGCAAGTGATTCTCCTACATCAGCTGTATTTTCACTTAGCGATGGCGATTGGGCTGTCAAACTTGACGCAACAGGTTATACCTACCCCTCACAACAAGTAGTATCAATCCCAAATGATACGCAAATAACTTTTGGTATAACAGAAGCCTCCGAAGGTGATTTTTCCTATAATTGGCGAGACGATGGATCTGCTGCAGGGCATTCCACACAATCTTATGTTGCTGAACCAACAGAAATCATCATACTGAATGATACTGTAAATGTCCCTACAGATTTTTCTTCTATTAAGTTAAGAACAGAATATGGTGTTGTATTATCAGACTCTATACAACCTTGGTCTAAAGAAGATAGTTTTCGGCTGTACAAAATGTTTTCTAATTTACCTTACCAACCATATGGAGAGGGAAATACAATAGATTTTGGTTCAGGAGAAAAAGTGAGAGGTGTTTTTATGCTTACTGATGAAGAATTGAGTGACGATATTACCACTAGTAATGCAAAAGATGTACCCTATGCCACAATAAGTCAAAGTGCCTTTACCTATGCCAATCCTCAAATTGTTAAATTAGATGGTATTCGTGGTAAATTCTATTCTAAAAGATTATATCATGCTGTGGTGAGCTTTATTACTGATTTTGCGAAGAATGAAGAAGTATTAAATTGGTTAGCTAGAGAACGTTTTGGAATTCAATTTGTAAAACCAAGTGAATTTGCACAAATTTTTGAGGAAGAAAATGCCACCTTTATGGGTGATGATAATTCTAATTTCCAAGATTTTTACAAAACAGAAAAATTAGAAATTTTGGGAATGTTTGAAGAATTACCAGAAGGTTTTCATAAGCAAGAAGGATTAAAATATTTGGTTCGTAGAATAGATGGTCAAGAACACCCTGACCCTACTTATAAACCAGCTGCCGCAATTGCTTGGACAGGCTTAAAAACTACAGAATTTATGAGCAAAGCTTTTATCGGAGGAAATTTAAGCGATACAAGACGTTTAATTTTACATGAAAAAGCACACTTTTTGTGGGAATATACATTTGATGATACAACCAAAGAGGATTGGACAGAACTTGGAGGTTGGTTTGAAGATCCAACATCTGCATCGGGATGGTCTACCTATAATACAACAGAATTTGTTTCTGCCTATGCGCATGCAAAAAACCCAAATGAGGATATGGCTGAATCTATTGCTATTTATTTAACAAATCCTGATCGTTTAATAAACGTATCTCAAAAAAAATATGAATTTATAAGAGATCGTATTATGCATGGTACACGTTATGTCTCTTTAATTCGAGAAGATTTAACTTTTACTGTGTATAATTTGTATCCAGATTACACCTTTCCTGGCAAAATCATAGAACTTGACCTAGAAGTTGAAGGAGCTCCAGAAGAGGATAAAATAGTGACAATGACAGTAATTCTTGATTCTGAAGATCCTGCCATAGATGGCGCAGTAGAAGTTTACACAAGATTTTCATCATCTATAGGTACTATTTTTGATATAAGATTACACCCACAAAATGGTACTATAGATTCAGTTCTTGTAGGTTCTGCTACTCTAAGCAAATATGCTAAAAATGGCTATTGGAACATGGGTTCAGCTGCTATTTATGATCAGGTTAGAAACCAACGATATGAAAACACCTCTACTGTTGGAGCAAAACTATGGATTGAAAATCCTAAAGAAGATATTATACCTCCAAAATTTTTAGATTATCAAATTTCAAGAATAGATAGTACCTTTAATGCTAATGGTAATATTGATGAAAATGGAGAGCCTGGCCAAGCCATAAAATTAAATACTAGATGGGAAGAGCCTCTTAAATTGAGTGGAAATGGTGCAGTTGTAAGAATAGATTTTCCAAATCCAGATCAAGCTGAAACTTACTATAAAGAAGCAGGAACGTTTGCAAAAAACCCCAACGATTTGATTAAAGAGTTAGAAGGCTTCTTTTTTATAGAAGACTATTATCCATCTGGATATTATGCTGCAACCACAATGTATACAGGAGATGAGGCTGGAAACTCTAGTTGGGTTAATTTTTCAAACAACCCAGATAATGCTGGATTTGTTAATAATATCAACAGTTTTGCAGCACTAAAAGATTCGGTTTATGTAGAAACAAAATATCCAGATATTGTAAAGCCAGAAATAGATTTAAATAATATTACAGTTGTTGCTGAACCTACTAATCCATCAGCACCGAATGGTGAAACAAGGGTAGATATCAATTTTAACGCCAGAGATTTGTCTGGTTTTCCGGGACATGAAGCTGGTGTATACAGTGTTAACCTTACTCTAAGAGACCCTAAAGGAGCAAAATTTGGGTATCAAACAGGGAATTCAACGATGAATCATCCAGATCTTGATTTAGGTGATACTGAGCCTGTTTTAGACTCAATATGGCGTAATTATAGATTTGATTTAGTGCTTCCACAAGGTTCTGCAGCTGGTGTCTGGGGTATTTCCGACATTGTAATTATTGATAAAGTAGGAAATACAAAAAGCTACAATTTTGAAGAGTATGTTCGTTTTGATATTATTCAATCTGATATTGAATTAGAAGAACCTCTAGAAATTGAAATTACCGATAAAGTAATTAACGCTGGAAATGTAGATGCTATAAAAGCAAAAATGTCTTGTAAACCTTGTGCGGGTCTTAATTATGTCGCCACCATTTACTCAAGGTTTGGAGGTGGTGCTATTGTGAGAAGCGAGGGTAGCTTAAGTGCCGATGAAGAAATTGTAGAAAATTTAAATACCACTGGTATTTTAGATGGTGAAGTTAATTTGACGATACAACTTACAGATTCTGAAGATAGGTTAGTCGCCACAAAAACGACAGCCTATACCAAAGATGTCGTATATCCAAAAGCCTATTATACCAGATCTAATCTCCAGAATGATGGCTCATCAAGCATCGATGACTTACTTATTGATGTAGTTGTAGAAAGTGAAGATGTTGGAGGAACTTATTCAGCTACAGCACAAAACTATAATTCAAACGCATCAAGAACCTCCGGTGTTAAACAAATAAATTCGACTGATCCATTAACATTTACAGGAGATATTTCATCGGAAGAGTTTAATATTTCAAATTTAGACTTGTCTTCCTTAGAGGATGGATATATTGAGCTTAAATTAGAAATAACAGATCCGAATGGCAATCTAGGTGAGGAACCTTATATTGCTTATTATTTAATTGAAAATAATTCAATAAGTTATGCAGGAACTTCGCTGAGTACAGAAGATATTAAAGCAAATGAGTTTGTGATATTTCCAAATCCAACATCCTCATTCATACATATCTCTTTTGATTTTTCTACGGCTAAAGTTTTTGATCTTACAGGAAGAGAACTCATAAAGTCAACTTCTCAAACAATAGATCTTTCAAAATTAACAAAGAATATATATCTGTTAAGAACCTATGATGATTCAAATAGAATAATAGGCTCCTTCAAACTCATAAAGAAATAAACTCAAAAAAAATCCAGCAAATTGCTGGATTTTTTTTGTTATTTTAATATTTGAAGATTGGTTACTTCCAGGTTGCTTAACTCTCTCCATCGACCTCTTGGTAGATTTTTCTTTGTAAGTTCCGCAAAAACGACCCTGTCTAATTTATTTACTTTATACCCTACATGTTCAAAAATTTTACGAACAATTCTGTTTCTACCGGAATGAATTTCAATTCCTATTTCAGATTTTGGCTCACCATTTACATAGGATATAGCATCAATAAAAACTTTTCTACCTTCTATAATAACTTCACCACGCAATTTATCTAAATCTTTTAATTCTAGTTTTCTATCTAAAGAAGCATGATATAATTTGCGAACATTGTGTTTCGGGTGCGTTAATTTTTTTGCTAAATCTCCATCATTGGTAAACAATAACAATCCTGTTGTGTTTCTGTCCAGTCTACCAACTGGATATATTCTTTCTTTGGATGCATTGGCAATCAACTCCATGACTGTTTTACGACCTCGGTCGTCATCCATGGTTGTGATATAATTTTTAGGCTTATTTAAAAGAATATACTTTTTTTGTTCTGGAGATATGGAGGTTCCATCGAAACGGACAACATCGCCAGGTTGTACTTTATATCCCATCTCTGTGACAAGCTTTCCATTTATTTCTACACTTCCATGCTCAATATAGGTATCCGCTTCTCTTCGAGAACAGATTCCTGAATTTGCAATATACTTGTTTAAACGAATTCCTGACGATTCGTCAGATTTTGGGGTCTCTTTAATTTTTTTGTACTGCTTTTTGGTATTTTTTCGGTGTAAAGGAGTCTTTTTTTTACCTTCCTGTCGTCCTCTCGACGAGTTGCTGTTTGATTTCATTACTTACAAATAATTTTTTGCAAAAGTAGCGATAAAAATCTTAATGTAAACGATCAATCACTTTTTCTACTAGCATTGAAGTATCTATAAAAATGATTGAAAAAACCCCTATTAAAAGAAGTATTTTTAAAACATTATGCATCATTCTGTAGTGCTTAAGTTCGGATGATTTCCATAGATAAATACCTAAAAAAAAGAAAACCATTAAAGCAACATAAAAATAATATCTCATATAGCTTAACGCAGGAAAACTAAATAATATAACGATTGGAAATACTGTTAAAATTAACAACAAAAGACAGACCAATTTGGTGTTTTTCTCCCCATACACAATAGGAAAAGTATCGTAATTATGAACTATTGCCCCTTTCATACTTTGTAAATCTTTTAGCAACTCTCTAATCATGATTACTAAAAATAAGAAGAAAGCATGCATAAAAATGATACTTGAAAAATTTTTAAAATACACAAAGACGGCAAAAAAAGGAAGGATTGTAAGCATGGTCGCAGAGAGAATTCCTAGCAGAGGATACTTCTTAAGTTTATGAGAATAAGACCAAATAGCAAATATATATATCGCAAAAAATAAGGCTGCTTTTACTGAAATAAGGAGACCAAAAACAACTCCAAAAAAATTTAAAAGAAAATACAATCTTAACTTGGTCGATTGTCTTACATAATTATCAATTCGTGCTTTTAAAGGACGATTGATTTTATCAAGTTTAGCATCATAGAAATCATTGATTAAATATCCAGATGCAACCACGCATATAGTCGCCAAAATAATGTACAATAAATGGAGGTCAAAAAGGGTGTTTCTGAGGGTTTTTGAGGGTGAAAATATAAAAATAGCTGCCAAGTACTGTGCTATTATTAAAACAAGAATATTGTACCCTCTTATGACAGAAAGAAAACTAAATAATTTGATAATGGTAGTATTGAGTTTAGGGGAAAACATACAATTAGAACCTGTAAACCAACTCTAATTTATGGTCTTTTAGGATTTTTTGAGTTTTTTTATAGTCTTCTGTAAAACCTAAAATATAGCCACCACCACCTGAACCGCAAAGTTTTAAATAATAGGCATTGCTTTGAATTCCTTGTTCCCAAACTTTATGAAAAGCATCAGGAATCATTGGTTTGAAGTTCTTTAAAACAATCTTGGACAACGATTTCACATTTCCAAACAACGATGTTATATTTCCATGTAAAAAATCATCAATACACGCATCGGTTATCGTTGAAAAATCTTCACTAATCATTTTTCTGAACCCTTCATTTTTCATTTTATTCATAAAAATACTTACCATGGGTTCGGTTTCTCCTGTTTGTTCAGAATCTAACAAAAAGACAGCACCTTTTCCTTCTTTCTGGGAAGGAATTCCTGCAGGCTCTATATTTTCTTTAGAATTTATGAGAATAGGTAGGCTTAAGTAACTATTTAACGGATCTAAGCCAGAACTTTTACCGTGGAAAAAAGATTCCATTAGAGAAAAAATTTGTTTCAATTTTAACAACTTTTCTCGAGTCAAGTTTTCTAAAACGGTAATTTTATCATCGGCATATTTATCGTAAATTGAGGCTACTAAAGCCCCAGAACTTCCAACACCATAACCTTGTGGAATCGAAGAATCGAAATACATGCCGTTCAGAAGATCTTTCTTGAAACCATTCAAATTGAAAGAAACTAACGGTGTTTCCATAGAAACCAAATACTCGTAAAAAAGGTGTAAGTTTTTATTGGATCTTTTGGATGCACCCATTAAGTCTTGAGAAGACTTTAAAGCCCCTCTATATGCATTGTAGGGAATCGCCAACCCTTTAGAATCTTTTATGATTCCGTATTCTCCGAAGAGAAGAATTTTAGCATAAAATAATGGTCCTTTCATTTGTCCTTAATATAATATTACAAAAATACGAAATTATTGCGTGACTAGAATCTGATTAAAAATTTTTGTAAAAAGTCTTCCAAATACCTACTTTTTTATCATTTTTATATCTTCCTCGTTCTTTTATTTTACCATTTACATAATATTTTTTCCAGATCCCTTCTTTAAGTCCTTTCTCATATTTTCCGGAAATCTTCAAGCTTCCTGTTTCATAGAATTCGGAAAAAATTACAACTGACATCTCGTTTGAATGGATAATTTTTCTGAAAATATTGGTGTTTTTGTAAAAATACAGTTCCTCTTTAGCATCCTTAGAAACCACTTTATAATAGACTGAATTTAATTGATTTGTTTCGTTTAAATTACTATCTAACCATATTTTTTTTTGAGCAGAAGTAATAACTGTAAAAAGAAAAACGATGACAGTTAAATTCTTTGTAAGAACATTCATTTGACCTGTTTTTTGGCTAGTAACTTATAATTGAATAGCTCCATAACCCACATTATCACAAATATAATGATTTTTTTGACAGTACCTAGATAGTTGATTTTCAATAAATTGATTGACAGATTCTTTTTCTGATTCTGGATATAAAACATGAACATTTGCTCCTGCATCTAGTGTAAAGCAAAGAGCACTATCATGCTCCTTTCTGTAGGCCCAAATGCGGTTGATAATCTCCAAAGTATTCGGTTTCATTAGCACAAAATAAGGAGTACTTGCCAACATCATTGCATGTAAGGTTAACGCTTCGCTTTCAACTAAATTTACAAATTCCTTGAGATCACCATTTTGAAGAATTTCCGACATTCGAGATACATTTTCGTTGGCTTGTTGAAAGCGATTTTCAGCATAGGGATGCTCGTGCATCAAATGATGCCCAAGGGTACTTGAAACTTGCTTTTCTCCTTTATCTACCAATAAAATTGCATCTTGATAATTTTTAAAAACGGGATGTACTTTATAGGGAAACTGAATTCCAAATAAATCTGAACTTCCGCTAATCGCTGGATGCTTTCCCCAAACAACCAAAGGACCTTCGATACTTCTACTGGCGCTTCCGGAACCTAAACGTGCCAAAAAAGAAGCTTTTTTGTAAATAAATTCTTTTGTTAAACTAGGGTTTAACTCATGTTCTAAACTCATTAAACACATCGCAATGGCACTTAAACCACTTGCAGAAGAGGCGATTCCACTGGAATGCGGAAAAGAATTTTTTGAGTTAATTATCATTTTATATTCAAAAATATAGGGACAATACTCTTCCACTCGTTCAAAAAACTCTATGATCTTCGGCCTAAACTCTTGCTTTTGTTTCCCTTCAAAATACAACTCAAAATCTACTGCGGTAGTTTTTTCTTTTTTAGAAAATTCAATGGTGGTTATTGTATGACAATTCTTCAATGAAAAACTGATAGAGGCATTTTTTGGAATTTGAGGATTGCTTTTTCCCCAATATTTTACCAGTGCAATATTACTGGGTGTTTTCCAAGTAAAAACTACATCTGCTACTATTTCTGAAAGTGTTTCTGGTATAAATTGTGCTGTATTCAAGGTTTAAAAATTTGAATCAAAGATAAAACTATTTCAAAGAAATAGAAGAGAAGTTTTGAAGGACATTTTCTAGCCCTATTATAGATCTCTATTGGCAAGAATGTATAGATTTTCCCTCTAATATTGACTCCTTCTATATTACGCTCTGATATTTAACTTTTAGAAAGATTGTCAAATTTCTTCCTCTTAATCAAAGGAAAATAATCATTTTTCTAAAACTAAAAGATGTATTTTTGCACCTATGAACAAAGGAAATGTCTTTCTGTTATTACATGGAGAACCACCAAAAAATTTCCCTGAATTTACTGACTATGAGATCATTTGCGCTACAGATGGCGCCTACCATTCTTTGATTGAAAAGCACATAATTCCCAATTTTATTAGTGGCGATTTTGACTCCATAGAGAATCTTCCAAAAAAAACAGAAGCAATTCACACACCAGACCAAACTCTCACTGATTTTGACAAAGTCCTTCAAATTTTATCTGATAGAGGCTATAAAACTGTTCATATCTATGGGGCTAGTGGAAAAGAGCAAGACCATTTTTTAGGAAATTTACATACTGCCATCCAATGGAAAGACAGCTTAACCCTAACTTTTTTTGACGACTATGGCTCCTATTTCTTAGCAAAGAAAAAAAACACAATTATAAATTGTAAAGAAAAAATAATTTCTTTGGTCCCTTTTCCAGAAGCAACAAAAATCAGGACAAAAGGCTTGAAATATTCATTGAACAACGAAGACTTGACTTTTGGAAAAAGAATTGGAACAAGAAATACGGTTATAAAAAACAACGCAGAGGTTCATTTTGAAACAGGAGAACTATTTATTTTCATCAATGATTCAAACACGAAAACATGAGTAAAAAAATAAAATTATTATGGGACTTTAGAGGTGAAGACGCCAAAGAAACTGCCAAACACCACACCATTCATTTAGAGGAATTTGCTTCCATTGAAAAGCTTCCTTTTTACGAAATAAACATTCAGGAAAGAAACCCGATGTTGGTTACTGCCTTTATAACTGTTGATGAAAAAGTGATGAAAATTTTCAGAGATGCTCTAAAACCTCATCGCGGAGAAATTGCTTCTGAATAAACAAATTACTTCCATTTAATCCCACATCCCATACTGGGTTGCTGCATTTTTAAAGCCTCTTTATTTTCTAACAGATTGTCTATCGAATTTCTAAGGTCTTTACCTGTAACAGGCTTTCCATTTTGAGGTCTTGAATCGTCCAATTGCCCATGATAAACCAAGTGTAAAACTTCATCAAAAACATAAAAGTCCGGAGTACAGGCTGCAGCATAGTTTTTGGCAACTTTTTGATCTTCGTCATACAAATATGGAAAAGGATATTTAAGATCCTCGGCTAGTTTTTTCATAAGATGTGGAGCATCTTGTGGATATTTTTCAACATCATTAGAACTAATCGCGATAAAATTGATTCCTTTTTGTTGATACTCATTGGCCATTTTCACCAACTCGTCATTTATATGAATTACATACGGGCAATGATTACAAATAAACATAATAAGTGTTCCTTTTTCACCTCTTAGTTCAGAGAGCGAAACCAATTGATCATCAAGCGTATTTCGAAGTGTAAAATTAGGCGCAATAATACCCAGCGCAAGTTCATTAGATACTGTTAATGCCATTTTATTTTTTATTTTTTACCATCTATTTCCTAAATTCATTATCCTTTAGAAGGAACTCTAATCACATAGGGCACCTGCACAAATAGCCCCTCCAGTCCAAGCATTCTGAAAGTTGAAACCACCTGTAACTGCATCAATATTTAACACTTCACCTACAAAAAACAGGTTCTTATGTATTTTACTTTCAAAGCGTTTAAAATTAACCTCTTTTAGGTCAACTCCACCAGCGGTTACAAATTCATCTTTAAAAGTAGTTCTTCCGTTAGCATTAAAAATTCCTTTGGTCAATTGATTGGTTAAATTTTCTAATTGATGATTATTTAAATCTGCCCAATTTTGAGTTGATTGTATCTCAGAAGCAACCACAAAACGTTCCCACAATCTTTTGGAAATCTCTGTAAATGGAGATTTTAAAATAACTGTTTTACGAGGCTCTTTCTTTTTTAAATTTAATAAAATATTCAATACTTTAGAAGTCGGTTTAGACAACCAATTGACCTCTACATTATATTGATAGTTTTTATCTGCTAGAATCCTAGCTCCAAAAGCAGATAGTTTTAAAACTGCGGGTCCACTCATTCCCCAGTGCGTAATTAGTAGCGGTCCAGAAGCTTCTAGTTTGGTATTCCAAATTTTTACAGTGGCGTTCGGGACAGAAGTTCCTAATAAATCGATGAGTCTCTTGTCTTTAATATTGAAGGTAAATAAAGAAGGAACTGGCGCTATGACTCTATGATCAATGCTTTCACACAGTTGCCAAACTTTTTTTGAGCTTCCTGCTGCAATGACTAATTTATCGGCTTCAAAAATTTGCTCTTTGGTTTTGACTATCCACTTATTTTCTTGTCGAGTTACCGAATTCACTCCATGGTTTTTGAACACTTTAATCCCTAAAGTATCTACTGATTTTTGAAAACAATCTATGATTGCTTGACTGGTATTTGCTTGAGGAAAAACACGGTTATCATCTTCAATCTTTAAAGGAACTCCTCTGTTTTCAAACCACTCAAACGTATCTCCAGTCATAAATTGATGGAAAGGGCCCAAAAGTTCTTTGGCGCCTCTTGGATAAAATTCTACCAATTCTTTGGGATCAAAACAAGCATGGGTTACATTACATCTTCCTCCTCCTGAGATTTTTACTTTTTGTAAAACCTCTTTCCCTTTTTCTAAAATGACAACCTCTAATTCAGGTTTTTTTTCTTTCGCATTAATGGCTGTAAAATATCCTGCTGCTCCGCCTCCAATAATGATTACTTGATTCATAAAACCATTTCTGAATAGGAAAGAATTGTTTCAAATCCTTTATTTTTAAAATAGTCAGGGGTAGTCGAATTTCCTGTTGCTAATACAAAATCTCCCCCCCAAGCTCCCAAACTTTTAATTGCTCCAAAATAATCTGAAAACAATCTTTCTTTTACAGTTTTTTGTTGAAGAATTGAGCTAATAATTCGCTCGTGCTCCATGATTAAAATTTCAAAATCTTTTAATGATTTTGCCGTTAAACACGCATCAGAAATCTCCGAAATTAATTGTATTTCGTTCTCAAAAGTACCCTTTCTTTCTCTAAAAGAGGCAATCCCTTCTTTAGAATCTTGTTTTTGATTTAAATAAATAAAAAATAATTGATCCTTAAAAACTGGATTAAAATCAATTTGGTTTATGAAGGGTTTTTGATCGCTTATTTGATAAAAAATGGGGGTGTCATTGTGAGCACAAGCAACATCATAACCACTTCCTTTAAAAGAATTCCAGAGCAACTTAAAGGGGTCTACTTTGGCCCAGGAAGCAATGGAGTTTATTAGGGTAGAAGAACTTCCTAGGCCCCAATTTCTTGGAAAATTCAATGCTGTTTTTACCATATACCCATGATCCGAATTCAAAAAATCAGGATTTAAACTTCTTGCCTCTTTTAAAATTTCTAAAAGTGTTTCTGCGATTCTCTCAGCATTGCCTTGAGTATCGGAAGTATAAGTACAGCTTACCAAACGAAATTTTGATATATCAAAAACAGCTTCAAACCAACAGTTTCCACTATGGGTATAACTTCCCCATACAAGTTCTGGCTCTTTAAGGGTCTCAACCACCAGATCTTGTCCAAATTTCGTTGGAACTGCCAGAGCCTTAGCACCTTCTAACACCAAATATTCCCCTGTTAATAGAAGCTTTCCGTTTGAATAAAAGTTCCTCATTTTCTCAAAGCGTTAATTTTGTCTACAACAGCAGAATGCGTGACCGTTTTATTCTCAAAATAAGCCGTAACAAGCTGTTTTTCTTGATCGTTTAATTGAAACTGATGCAAAATGTTCTGCAAATGCATTTTCATATGACCTTGTTGAATTCCTTTGGTAGTTAAAGCTCTTAAAGCTGCGAAATTTTGAGCCAGTCCTGCTGCTGCCATAATTTGCATCAAAGATTTTGCAGAGGGTTTTTGCAACATTTCTAGAGACAACTTCGCCATTGGGTGAAGTGCAGTTAATCCGCCAACTGTTCCGAGAGCCAGGGGTATTTCAATCCAAAACCTAAATATTCCATCTTTTATTTCACAATGAGACAAACTCCTATATTGCCCAGATCTTGATGCATAAGCATGTGCCCCTGCTTCTACCGCCCTAAAATCATTCCCAGTTGCTAAAACAACAGCATCAATTCCATTCATAATGCCTTTATTATGTGTAACAGCTCTGTAGGGTTCTACGGAAGCAATTTGAACTGCTTGACGAAATTTTTCTGCAAATTTCTGGGGGTTTTGACCACCCAATTCCTCAACTTTACAACTCACTTCGGCACTTACCAAACATTCTGGAACATAGTTGGACAGAATACTCATAACGATTTCTATATCCTCTTTTTCAAATTTCTTTGCAATGGCTTCTAAACAAGAATTGATAAAATTTGCACCCATTGAATCTTTCGTTTCAAAAGTAACCTCTAGTTGATGGTAATTGGGTAATGCATCCGTTTTATCAACCAATTCAATTGCTAGAATACCCCCGCCACGTTTTTCCATATTTTTTGTAATGGAAGCGGTTGCTTGGAATAATTCAGTTTTACTTTTGTTAAAGTAATCTTTGAGCGCCAATTGATCTCCAGCATACATAAAATGAACATGTCCAATTTTTGTGGTACCAATAACCGTTGTTTTAAACCCTCCTCTTGTACTCCAAAACTTTGCTACTAAAGAAGCTGCAGCCACTACAGAACTTTCTTCGATAACCATGGGAATTGCATACGATTCACCATTAATAACAAAATTAGGAGCAACCCCAAAGGGCATGTAAAAGTTTGAGATTGTATTCTCTATAAAATCGTCATGAAGCTGTTGTAAAGCAGCATCAGTATTCCAATATTGAGTGATAATTTTTAAGGTTTCAGTTTGATTGTGAAAATAGTTTTCAACTAACCAATTTATTTTTTCTTTCTTACTTAATTTAGAAAATCCTGAAATAATTTTGCGCATTTAATTGGGTATAAATCTATCTAGCACAAAGATAAGTGAATCTAAAAGAACAGTAAAGCTTATTAAAGATTTCTGCTTTTTTAAGATATTTTTTGCTCATTTTTACGTAAACTTGGCAGAGTTTTATTAAAACCATATAAATATATTGAATCCTTTGTTTGTTTTTGTGATGTTTCCTGAGTCTTTTTAGATGTTACATTATTCAAAAAAATTCATGTTTTATTATTTTATAGTCTAACCAATTCTGAAATCAATTAAAAAAAATACAAATAGATGACAACAGACATATCAGCAAGTGAAAAAACATTTTTTGGACATCCAAAAGCACTATTTATATTGTTTTTTACAGAAATGTGGGAACGTTTTTCATTTTACGGAATGAAGGCATTATTGATTTTTTATCTTACAAAATACCATTTATTCTCAGATGTAAATGGAAACTTACTCATTGGAAGTTATGCTGCACTAGTATATGCTGTTCCTGTAATTGGGGGGTTTATTGCAGATAAATATTTAGGATTTAGAAAAGCAATTGTTTTTGGTGGGATTATGTTGGTACTTGGCCATTTAGGAATGGCTTATGAAGGAAATGCGGCAACACAATCTGTAACTGGAGAAATTACAAGAGACAATATAGCACTTCAAGTATTTTACTTCTCATTAGCGCTCATCATTTTAGGTGTTGGCTTTTTAAAAGCAAATATTTCGTCTCTAGTTGGAGAATTGTATGCATCGGGGGATAAAAGGAGAGATTCTGGATTCACCATTTTTTACATGGGAATCAATTTAGGATCCTTTTTAGCAACAATCATTTGTGTTTGGCTTGGTGAAGTATATGGATGGAGTTATGGCTTTGGTGCTGCAGGAGTTGGAATGCTTCTTGGTTTAATTACTTTTATATCGGGTAAAAAACTACTCATGGGCAAAGGAGAATCTAGTGCCCCTGAATTCCTAGAAAAAACGACCTTCGGATTTAAAAATGAATGGCTTATATACCTAGCGAGTATCCTATCTACAGTGGTCTTTTGGCAAATGGTTCAACGACACGAAGCTGTTTCAAACTCATTAATCATTGCAGGTGCAATTTCATTTGTTTATATCCTGTATTACGCCATTACTCAGCTAGACAAAGTTGCCAGGCAACAACTCACCGCACTGACTATCTTAATTATATTTACAGTAATTTTTTGGGCACTTTTTGAACAAGCGTATACTTCCTTAAACCTCTTTGCAGATAGAGTATTAGATCGAGGAGAAATTGCTGCAGGAACTTTTTTAAGTTTAAACGCTCTGTTTATTATTTTGTTAGCTCCTGTATTTGCATGGCTTTGGGTAAAACTAGGAAAATACAATCCAAATACTGCTGTAAAGTTTTCGTTAGCTCTTATTTTAGTGGGACTTGGTTTCGGATCTTTAGTGATGGGAATTAATGCATCTGATCTGGGTAAAGTAGCAATGTATTGGTTAGTTATTACTTATTTTTTACATACCTGTGGAGAACTTTGTTTGTCTCCAGTTGGACTCTCTGCGGTGACCAAATTATCTCCACCAAAAATTGTAGGGTTTATGATGGGTGTTTGGTTTTTAGCTACTGCAAGTTCAGAATTCATCGCTTCTTTATTGGCAAATATTGCCTCTGTAGACACTTCTAATGGTGCTGCAATGGACTTAAATATTGCAAAACAGAGCTATTTAATGCTCTTTGAATATTTATTTTATACAGGAATTGGTTTTGGAATTGTATTATTAATTTTATCACCAATGATCAAAAAACTTATGAATGGCGTTGATAAGGAACTCAACAATTAAAATATATAATTAATTCTATTAAAAACCGAGAAAATTATGACTACGGATATTGACAACATGTTTAAAGACAAAGTTCTAGGACATCCCGCAGGGCTTTTTGTACTATTTTTTACCGAAATGTGGGAGCGATTTTCTTACTACGGAATGCGAGCATTGCTTGTCATGTTTTTTACGGCTTCTCTACTAGATGGTGGATGGGGATGGCCTCGAGAACACGCTTATGCAATATTTGGAACCTATACTTCATTGGTATATCTGTCTACTTTGTTAGGGGGGTATTTTGCTGATAAAAAAATTGGATATCGCTATGCGGTAGCCATAGGTGCTTTGCTGATGACATTAGGTCACGGTGCCATGGCCATTGAAACACCTTTCTTTATATATGTAGGTTTGACCCTATTGGTTTTTGGAAGTGGTTTTTTTAAACCAAACATGACTTCTATCATCTCTGAAATGTACAAAGGGAAAGATGAAAAAAAAGATGGAGCATATACTATTTTTTATATGGGGGTAAATGCTGGAGCATTTTTAGGAATATTACTATGTGGATACCTTGGAGAACAAGTTGGATGGCAATGGGGATTTGGTTTGGCAGGAATTTTTATGTTATTTGGTTTGCTTCAGTTTTGGTTTGCTCAAAATATTTTTGGTGACATCGGTAAAAAACCATTAAAAATTGATGCAGCTGCCATAGAAATAAGTGCTGATGAACCGAAATTAAACCCATTTACATCTATTCAACTGACCCTGATAGGAATCGCTGGGGTTTTAGGACTTTCATGGATTCTAAATGATCCTGTTGCTAAAATATCTGAAGGCGCCTATAATTTATTTAACTTCAGTCTGTTTGGAATGGAGGGCTCTAATGTTGCTATTCTTTCTGCTCTGGGAATTTTCCTATTACTTTTGTTTATTAGAATTCCTAAATATGATAAGATCACTCGCGACCGAATGATTGCTGTAATATTCTTTGCCTTTATTACGATTTTCTTTTGGGCTATTTTTGAACAAGCACCAAGTTCATTAACTATTTTTGCTAGAGATTATACGCAAAGAGTACTTGAGGGCAACGCTGCTTTTATTTTTAAAATCGTAAATTCTATGATGACTCTTATTCCATTGGGAATTATCACATGGGTATTGTGGTTATTATTTAAAAAAACTTTTTCTAAGTATGCCCTGTCAAATATATTTTTAGCAATTAGTTTTCTCATTATTTGGGGAATCGCTATTTGGATGTTATCGATTGAATTTGGAAAAGAAATTGCGGAAGTACCAGCCTCTTGGTTTGGCGTTCTTAACTCCTTGTTTATTATTGCTTTTGCGCCCTTATTTTCAAGATGGTGGGAGAGTAAATACAATCCAAATGCCAACATGAAATATGCCATTGGAATGGGATTACTAGGGTTAGGAATGGCATGTGTAGCTATTGGAGCTTCCTCCATAGCTCCGGGAGCAAAAGAAGCTTCTGTAAGTATGATTTGGTTGATTTTAGTGTATTTTTTCCATACCATGGGAGAATTGTGTATCTCACCAGTAGCGCTCTCCTATGTAAGTAAATTAGTACCTGGCCGAATGATTGCCATGATGTTTGGAATTTGGTATTTGGCAGTTGCTATTGGAATGAAATTAGCGGGTGTATTTGGTGAAGCATCTGAAGGAATTGCACAATCTCAAGGATTAAGCTATTTCTTCTGGTTATTAACTGCTGTAGCTGTAGGCTTAGGTGTCGTTTCTGCTTTGTTACATCCTGTCATAAAAAAATTAATGCATGGAGTCCGTTAATCGAATTTCGAAAATTAAAGATATTAAGAAGGCATCATTATTGATGCTTTCTTTTTTTATGTAAATTTACCGTAACGATTTTCTTTAAATATGAAAAAAATAATAGTCTCCTTTTTTTTATTCCTAGCAATATGCCAACTCCATGCGCAAGAGGTTAAATGGTTGTCTTTTGAAGAAGCAATTGCACTCAATAAAAAGAATCCAAAACCTATTTTAATTGACATCTATACAGATTGGTGTGGCTACTGTAAAAAAATGGACATGTACACCTATTCTAACAAAATAATTTCGAGATATATCAATGAAAATTTTTATGCTATAAAATTAAATGGAGAGGGAAAAAAAGACATTATTTTTAATGATCATACATTTAAATTTCACCAGGAAGGACGGAGGGGATATCACGAACTTTCTGCAGCTTTACTCAATGGAAAATTATCATACCCTACCACTATTTTCTTATCTAAAAATGTAGAAATATTAGATAGAATTCCAGGATATTTAGAAGCAAACATTATGGAAAAAATATTGGTCTACTTCTCTAAAAACCACTTCAAAACAACTAATTGGAGTGAATTTAATAAAAACTTTAAAAGTAATTTATAACACTACTCTTTGAGTACAAAAGCACCTTTTTGACCTGTATAATGAAAAGGAATCTGCGCTGCTAAACATGTGTTTTCCCAATGAAGTATTTCACTTTTATAATTAGAACCATCGGCAACAATCTTTGAGGGTTGTAGGGTTTTTATCAAACGTGTTAGATTTATTTTAGGAGAATGTTGCAAGACTACAATGGGGTGCTTTACTCCGATATTTTTATAGAGCCCTAAACGATCAATAATTAAAATATCTGTATTCGCAAAGTGAAGATACTTCTTAAAGTCGACCCAATGAATTTCATCAATCTTTTCTGAAGTTTGGTAAGCGCTAATACAGGAGTGATTTTTTGACTGTACATTAATCGTGTCTTGCTGTAAAAAAAGCCTCTCTCCTGTTCTTTCTCCGATAATAGAAGTCTTACTTTTATGAAAAACAATGAATTCTTTCTTCCTTTTTGACTCATTCAATTCAAAAAGAAAGATAAGTTGACATACAAAAATTGAACTCAAAAAATATTTACAAACTTTTGACGATTTTACCACAAAAAAATAAACAGCAAAAAAAATGAGCAGGTAGCAACACAACATGAATACAAAAGACATTTTAAGATCTGTAAACAAAAAGCTCTCTTGATGTGAAATCCAACTTACAAATGCATTCATCCAAGAAATAATTCTTCCATAAAAATCTGCCATATATTGAGGAAGAATCTTTAAAATCGAAAAAAGGATGAGCAAGACACCTCCAATTAGAATGATTCCTAAGAAAGGAATAATGACCAAATTAGAGACTAAAAATAAGGCAGGAAATTGATGAAAGTAATAAAGGCTTAAGGGGAGAACTGCTATTTGAGCAGCAATGGAAGTCGTACATAATTTCCATAAGAAATCAAAAAATCCAATAGTAGGTTTCCATAATGCATAAATGTTTGGTTGCAAATAAACAATGCCAAAAACGGCGAGATAACTCAACTGAAAGCCAACATCAAACAAAAACAATGGCTTTATTAACAATAGTAAAAACATGGAAGAGATCAATGAAAATTCAATCCCATTTTTTCTTCCAAAAAACATTCCTATAGCTACAAAAGTAAACATCGTAACAGCTCTTACAACAGAGGCAGACAGCCCTGCAATTAGAGCAAATACCCACAAAAGAAAAATAATACAAAGCGTTTTTATCAACACTCCATATGTAATTCTCTCCAAAGGTTTCAACAAAAAAGAAACAAGCAATAAGATCACTCCAACGTGCAAGCCTGAAACTGCTAAAATGTGAATAGCTCCCGCTTTTTGATAATTTGAAATTAATTCTTTGGAAAGCTCATTCCGCTGACCTAAAACCAAGGCATTTATGACGGCTAATTCGTTCTTTTTAAAATTGTATTTTTGAAGAGACTCTTGAATCAAAGCGATCAACTTTGCTGAGTATCCAACCAAAGTTCTTTTCGCAAAACCCACCCTTGATATTTGGTAATTTTCTAAAAAAAGTTGGTGGTAAACTCCTTGTTTGGCTAAATAACTTTTGTAATCAAACTGATGAGGATTTAAAGGAGGAATCACCTCTTTAAAAATAGGCTTTAAAAACAACTGTTCGTCAACAATGAAAGGGGTCTTATCTATGGTGTCTTTTTTTATATGTAAAAGAAGAATCCCCGATGTTTTCACATCATCAACCCTCACTATGTCAGCTAGATATTTTTGAGTATCATTTCCAGGTTTCAACACTTTACGAATCTGTAAAACCACTGATGAATTCTCTTTCAAATGATGTGCATAAAAGGAGTGTTTTGTTCTGTAGTCATTTATTGAAACTGATGAAACTCCTATAAAAAAGAACAATACAAAAGAGATAACTGTTCTAAAAATACGATGATTAACTATCCAAAACAGCAACAACAAAAAAGCAAATAACACTAGGGTTTTAGTATCATTGAAACCCCAAAACTGAGTAAAAAATTGGAAACATATTCCAAAAATCATTAGCACAACAAAATGCAAGGGCAAATAATTGAGTAATCTATTCATAGCAAGCTAAAGTTAGTGAAAAAATTTAAGTGCTAGTGTAAAGACTCTTATTTATAAAATTGACTTTGAGAAATATGAAAGCAGAAAAAAAGGATTCCTCTATACAGGGTTCCTTACTCTATGATAAATGAATTAAACTAAAGGGAAAGATTTGTAAAAATACAACACTTCTTTTTAATATACTCTTATTTCAAATTGGCTGTAATTTGTTTCGCTACTTTTTCTGAGGCTCCTATTCCTCCTAGTTTTTTTTCTAGGTCAAGATATTCAGAAAGTAATTTTTTGCGATGTGTTGTATTTAAAATTTTAGTCAATGCTATTTTTAAATTCTTTTTATTAAAATCATTTTGAATCAACTCTTTTACCACTTCCCTATCCATGATTAAATTCACCAAAGAAATAAATTTTAACGTGATAATTCTTTTTGCAATTTGATAAGAAATACGCCCCCCTTTATAACAAACAACTTGAGGTACTTTAAATAGGGCTGTTTCGAGAGTTGCTGTCCCTGAGGCCACCAAAGCTGCAGTTGAAACACTTAATAAATCATACGTTTTATTGTTAATGAAGAGAACATCTCTATTTCCAATCATCGATTGGTAAAAACTTACATCTTGACTGGGTGCACCTGCTATTACAAACTGATATTCAGAAAAATCTTCAATAATCGATAACATGACCGACAGCATTTTAGTGATTTCTTGTTTTCTACTCCCTGGTAATACAGCAATAATAGGTTGGTCTGTTAACGCATGTTTTCTCCTAAAAGCGAACTCATCTACTTTCTCTCTTCCCTCAATTGCATCAATTAGCGGATGACCTACAAAGCTTACATTATAGTTGTATTTTTTATAAAACTCTTTTTCAAAAGGAAGAATAACAAACATGGTATCGATATCTCTTTTAATATCTTTTACTCTACTAGCTCTGCTTGCCCAAACTTGAGGAGAAATGTAATAATTAGTTGTAAAGCCTTGTTTTTTTGCCCATTTTGCAACCCGTAAATTAAACCCAGAATTGTCAATAAAAATAATTACATCTGGCTGAAACTCCGCAATATCTTTTTTAGCGAATTTGATAAAACCCATCACTTTAAAAAGATTCAGAAAGACCTCAAAAAAGCCCATAAAAGCTCTTTCCTTATAATGGCTTACAAGTGTTCCGCCAACCTCTTGCATTAAATCTCCACCCCAAAAACGAATGATAGCATTGGTATTTTCTTTATACAGTGCCTTCATTAAATTAGCACCGTGTAAATCTCCCGAAGCTTCACCTGCAATAATGTAGTATTTCATAGTTGTCTTATAGGAATTTTAAAAATAAAGTTGTGAATGCTATTAAAATGGTTCCTAGCAATACTCCTCTCGCTTTACGATCTTGTTGTTTTTTGATATAAACAAAAAATACAAATAAATTTGGTATTGCAGCGATAGACAATACCTTTCCATACAATTTCCCTTCGTGAATTAGATCAATTGTTTCGTAAAAATCAACTTTTGAAACATGTTCTAAATAAACAAATCCTCCTGCAACTGTTGCTATCATAGACACTAAAAAGCCTATTAAAATATCCTTTTTTAAAGTCCCCATGAATTTAATTTTTGAATCATGTGGTAAGCTGTCATATCAAATTGAACTGGAACTACAGAAACATATCCATTTTCTAGAGCATATATATCTGTATCTTGCCCTTTGTCGTCTAATACAAATTCCCCAGAAAGCCAATAGTATTCCTTACCAAAAGGACTTTTACGCTTGTCAAAATCTTCTTTCCAACGACCATTTGCTTGTTTACAAATTTTTACTCCTTTAATCTCTTCTGTTTTTAAATTAGGAATATTTACATTCAAAATAAACTCCCCTGGAATTCCATTTTGTATGACATTTAAACTGATTTTTTTTACATATTCTTCTGAGGGTCCAAAATTGGCATGCCATTTAAAATCAAGTAACGAGAAACCAATTGCAGGAATTCCTTGAATTCCAGCTTCAATAGCCGCACCCATCGTTCCTGAATAAATTACATTGATAGAAGAATTTGCACCATGATTGATCCCTGAAACACATAAATCTGGTTTTTTATTCAAAATTTCATTGACTGCCATTTTTACGCAATCTGCAGGTGTTCCTGAACATGTATATTCTAATTGCGGACCGTTGTCAATGGTTATAGGAGTACATGTCAAGACATTGTCTATTGTAATCGCATGACCCTTACCGCTCTGAGGGCTGTTAGGTGCAACCACCACTACCTCTCCAATTTGATTCATTATTTTAATTAAAGCCCTTAATCCAGGAGCTGTAATTCCATCATCATTTGTGACTAAAATTAATGGTTTGTCTTGCATACTTGAGATTTATTACAAAGGTAATTGATTTTAAGCTATTTTCTTTTTAACATTTCGTAAAGAATAATTTTTATCTTTTTTACGTAAACTTGTGTGAGTAATAATCATGGTAGCACCCTATTAAAAGAATTAATCATTAATTTAGCACGCTCGCAGAGAACGAACGATTAGGTTAAAATTTCGACACACATTTTATGAATTTCAAGTTAAAAATTACTGCATTCTTATTAGCATCGTTTCTACTTTCAAGCAGCATTCATTCTCAAACCACAAACTCAAATCTTAAATCAGATCCCGAAAAAGACAAAGTATTATTATATATCCTAAGAAATATTTTAACCAGAAGTCATTTTGTAGTCAAAGAAATGAATGATGATTTTTCTGAATATGTATTTGACCAATTTATTGACGGTTTAGACCCAAACAAAAGATATTTTACTCAAAAAGATCTCAAAGATTTTGAGAAATACAAATATGATATTGACAATCAACTCTTAAGAGAAGACCTATCTTTTTACAAGTTAGTTTATCAACGATTTACCAAAAAAATTAAAAATGCAAAATCCTATTATGGAGATTTGTTAATAAGCCCCTTTAATTTTAAGAAAAAAGAGAGCATTGATGTAGATTACGACAAAATGTTTTTTGCTAAAAATGAAACCCAATTGAAAGATTATTGGCGAAAGCAGCTAAAATTAAGCGTTTTAATAAGGGTAGAACAAAAAATAAAAAAAGAGACTGCCAAGAAAAAAGAGAACAACAAATACACCATTAAGAATTTTAGAGAACTAGAAAAAGAAGCACGTTCAGAAGTTCTTAAAAGTATGGATGAATTGTATGTACGAATTGAAGAGTTAGAACATGAAGATTGGTTTTCAACATTTTTAAACAGTGTTGTTGGAGCATTTGACCCACATACCACCTACATGGCACCAAATATGAAAGAACGTTTTGATCAAGACATGTCAGGTAAATTAGAAGGTATTGGAGCTAGATTACAGAAAAAAGGAATCAATACTCTTGTTTTTAAATTGGTTTCTGGGGGGCCTGCATGGAAGCAAGGCGAATTAGAAGCTGGTGATATTATTTTAGCAGTCGCTCAAGGAAACAAGGAACCTCTAGACATTGTTGGGATGCGTTTGGACGATGCTATCAAATTTATCAAAGGAAAGAAAGGAACGGAAGTGAGACTTACTGTCAAAAAAAATCTAGATGGCTCTACTAAAATAATTTCTATTATAAGAGATGTGGTAGAGTTGGACGAAACTTTTGTAAAATCTAGTATTATAGAAAAAAATGGAAAAAAATATGGTCTTATCAATTTGCCCAAATTTTACATAGATTTTGATGAAAAAAATTACAGAGATTCTGCAAAAGATATGGAAAAAGAAATTGAACGATTAAAAAAGGATGGCGTTGCTGGTTTAATTATAGACCTGAGAAATAACGGTGGTGGCTCATTAAAAACCGCCATAGAAATTAGTGGTCTTTTTATAAAACAAGGTCCAATCGTACAAATAAAATACAGAGGGGAAAAACCAATTATTAAGAATGATATGGATGAAAAAGTTCAATGGAATGGAGCCGTTATTGTACTCGTAAATGAATTTTCAGCTTCTGCGTCAGAAATTTTTGCAGCAGCAATGCAAGACTATAATAGAGCTATTATCATTGGTGGAAATCAAACCTACGGGAAAGGTACTGTACAAAGTGTATTACCAATTAATCAATTTACTAAATATGGCAAAAATTTAGGGGCTTTAAAGATGACGATTCAAAAATTTTACAGAATTAATGGAGGTTCGACTCAAATTGAAGGGGTCTACTCAGATATTGCAATACCAAATAGATACAGCTATATGAAATTTGGGGAGAGAGATTTGAAGGGTGCTTTAGTTTGGGACAGAGTAAAACAAGCAGATTATATTCCTGTAAAATCCTATGAAAATTTTTCAGAAGTAATTGACAATAGCAAACAGAGAATTGCCTCAAATTCCAAATTTAAATTGATCAATGAATATGCAAAATGGTTAAAAAAGAATCAAGACAATACTTCTTTTTCCCTAAACTATGAGGTGTTTTCAAAAGAAAGCCTACTACAAGAAAAAGATGCTGAAAAATTTGAAACAGTTTTTAACTATAAATCTAATTTAAGTTTTACCTCACCGAAATATGAACTTTCCATTTTAAAAAAAGATACAATTTTAGCTGACAAAAGAATAAATTGGCATAAAAGCTTGTCCAAAGACATATATATAGATGAAGCTGTGAATGTCTTGAGTGAATTAAAAGTAACCTCCTCCAACAAATTTGCCAAAAATTAGCAGCAATACTTTTCCTTTACTGTTTTTTTTGTTGGGTTAATCAAATATAATAGATAAAAAACAATATTATAATGCATTTTTTTTAAGTTTAGAAAAAAATTGCATGAAAAACTCGTATTACATACTATTTTATTGGGGATTGTTGTTAGGTATGAACATAAACT
>Ga0206682_10001339_pt1 | contig 24376 bp, 29 predicted proteins | sample M240m12015metaG_FD_155444 | JGI IMG/M metagenome (GOLD analysis project Ga0206682, IMG submission 155444) | Ammonia-oxidizing marine archaeal communities from Monterey Bay, California, United States - M2 40m 12015 | ecosystem: Environmental > Aquatic > Marine > Intertidal zone | place: USA...
GTATTGTAGAAATCAGAAGTACCAGTAGACCAAGCTGATCCATCCCATACTTTGTTATTCTCTGCAGACCACTTTTCAGTAGTTCTTGCATCTAAGATCAACATATCTAAAATCTCTAGATCGATTTCCATTGAAATGTACTCACTTAATAGTGAAGTCAATTCAGCTTCTGCATCGATTGAGTGATATGCGTTAAGATCTTGTGCAAATTCTGGAGTCCATTGAGCCTTTAACTTTCTAGTCTTAGCAACAATTGCTTCACTAGCTAGTTTTACGTCGATTTCTGGAATAGAAATAGAAGTATCTACTGCTCTTCCTGAATCAGCTTCAAAGTCTCCTCTATCGTTATCTACTGGCTGTGTATGATATATAACAGATCCAGTTAATGACGCATCTACAGTAGTAGCTGATTTAGCTACAACGAAAGTTACATCGTTACCGCTTACAGTAGTATACTGTGGTAATGTTACGTCAGTAGAAGCAGATAAGATTCTAAATGCTCTAGCACCTAGCATATCAGCTCCAGATAAAGTTTTTGTGATTGTATAATAATCAGCAGGATTGATACCGTTTTGGTACTGGATAGATGCTGAAGTTGCTGCACCAGCTGCTTCTTCTACTGCTGCAGATGAAGAGTTGATAGAGTATCCAAATTGTCCTGCACCATAAAGACCGCCTGCCACGTCAGTGTCAACAGCTAGTTTACTGTTAGCTGTAGATACGTTACCGTACATGTTGTCTTGGTCAGTTCTTCCGTTTCTAGTATCTCCATATTTGAAGTCTAGATAAAATACTAGTCCTGATGGTAAGTTCATTGGTTGAACAGATACAAAGTCTTGAGCAACGATCTGAGCGAATACTTTCCTTACTAAAGGAAGAGCAACGCCAGCCCATTGTTCACCTGCACCTGCTGAGAAAGAACCTCCTCCAGTGTTAGTGTTGTTAGCCTCAGCTACGATTTGTTTAGCTTGGTTTTCAAGGATCATTGCCATGTTACTAGCATATCTTTCATCCTTGATACCTTCTAACAAACCAGAAGCTTGCCACTTTTCAGCTAAACGACTAGCATCAGCTTGCATGCTTTTGTAGTTGTTTGAGCTTTCTAATAGGTTATTAATTTCCATGATTTAAAAAATATAATATAATTAAAAATTATTTGATTATCCCAGCTAATTTTTGCATTCTTCTAACAGTGTCAGAAACTTCTGAAATTACTTCTGGTTTAGAAGCAGTTGTTCCTGTTGCTTTAGAAGCCATACCTTTAACTTTGGATTCTGAAACTTGTTCTTTTTTGTTTACTACAACATTTTCAGAAACTGTTTCAAATACTAATTTTACTTCTTTTACTGTTTCGGCTTTGTCAAACGCAGCTATAACGTTAACTTTTTGAGACTCACTTAAGTTGTTAGCCTTAAAAATTTTATTAACGTATAAAAGTTTTGAGTTCAAAAGATTAGTTTCGTGAAGATCTTTTTTAAGTTGCTCTATAGTATTTAAAGCTTCTTTAAGTTCTTCTTCATTGACTGTTCTATTGACGTTAGTCCCTTCCTCTTCAGGATGAGATGACTCTTGGTTAGCTGTAGACTTTGCAGTCACATCTTCATCCATATCGTCGTCTTTTTTAGCTTCATCCATGTCTTCGTCCTTTTTGGCCTCATCCATGTCATCTTCTTTGTCACCTTCAGCTACAGTAGCTTCTAGTTCTGCAAGAAGTTCGTCAAGATCGATTTCTTCTTCGTCTTCTCCTGGTACTTCCATATCATCTGCAGGTTCTTCGATAGGAGCTTCATCGCCCATACCTTCGATATCTCCAGCATCCATGTCGTCACCAACTTCACTGCCTCCGCCCATTTCTTGAGCGATAATGTCTCTGATCATATCCTTAAACTGATCTACAGTTAAGTCTCCTAGATCTTCGTCACCTTCTACAGCGTCTTCGCCGGCATCTTCTTCGCCAGCGTCTTCGATTTCTTCTGCTTCGTCCTCTGATTCTTCAGAGTCATCCTCAGCTTCGTCTTCTTCAGCTTCTGCTACTTCTGGAGCAATTGTAAGATCTTCGTCTACAGCTTCGTCTTTTTTAGGTTTAGGAGCTTCATCCATTTCATCATCTTTTTTAGCTTCGTCCATGTCGTCATCCTTTTTGGCTTCGTCCATGTCTTCTTCTTTATTATGATGTTTGGCTTCTTCAACTTCTTCATCTTCGACTTCGTTTACTACTTCTTCATCAGTGGATTTATCTTCCATCTCTTGAAGTTTAGCAGCTAACATGTCTTTTAGATGAGGAGTTAAAGTCTCTTCTAAAGCTTCTTTAGCGTTAGCAATAGCGGCTTCTCTTACAGATTTTGCTTCAGCAATAGCTTGCTTGAATAAATCTTTGTTTGCCATTTTAAAAAAAATTGTTGTGATTATACGATTATTAGGAATCGTAATTGAAATGTTAATATTTTTTGTAATACAAGACTCGCTTGTATATTCCTATATAAATATATATGAAAACAAAAAACCCGACAAAAAGTCGGGTCTATATAAAAATGTAAGTATACTTATGAGTCTAAAATACCTTTTATCTCATTTTTAAATGCTTCTTCTTTGGTAAGTTTAGTAGTTTCTTCTACTCCTTCTTCATATCCTCTACCTTTTTCTCTAGCTTGTTTTTTTACAGAAGAAAAATCAGATTGGAAGTTTTTCCAAGCTTTACATAATTTGTTATCAGCATTAGCATCACAATAATCCATTGCTGACATTCCGCCTTTTACTGCTGCAAACAATCCAGCTCCATAAGTTGCTAAAATACCTAAAAGTTCTGGTTGATTCATTACCATTTGAAGAATATCAGTTCCTTCGTTAACTCCTTCTTCTTCAATTTCACCTTCATTCTTCTTTCTCTTTCCGTGAGAATGCTCTTCTAAAGATTTAATATCTAACTCGTTTATTGGAATATTTTTTACAGTTCCTCCGTTTTTAAAAAATACATCGTAGTGAGTAACTTCGTGTTTACCAGTTTCAGTATTTTCAACTAATGTGTGTTGTCCTTCGATACATACTCCGTAACCGTATGTTTCATGAACTACATGTGCAGCACAGTCGTGCTCGAATCCTGGTCCAGACTCGTCCATGTTATCTTCTTTAGCTTTCTTACCTTCAGCTATAAAGTTTCTAAGATTAAAATTTGTATACTTGCTCATTTTAAATATTTTTTGTTTATATATAAATATGTTAGTTTTTTAATAAATTAAGCTAATCCAGCTCCTGCTGTAGCTCCTTTAATAAAAGTTTTTAAATAGGTTACTATTTCTCCCGACTTTACTGCATTAAGTGCTCCTTTAACTGCTGCACCAGAAATATTACCAGCTTCAAGTTTACCTGCCATTTCAATAGAACCGTGTCCTAATAGCCCTCCTATTACTAAATAGAATATACCTTCTGCAAGTTTATGCTTAAGTTTAGGATCTACATTTGAAGGTAAAAATAATCCAACGATTTTTTCCACTATTCCTATTAAAAAATGATGTGCTCTATCTGCTGCTGCAATAACCTTATCAGCAGTTGCTCCTTTTCCTCCAAAAAACTTACTAGCTGTTTTTGTTATTTTTGCTATTATTTTTAAGATAGTAGGCCCTGAAAGAACTAATCCTGCTCCTAAAGCTAAAAGACCTTCTTTAACATTATCATCTTTTTTGACTATATCGTCTTTATTAGCCTGTAGTTCTTTACCAATTTGATTAAAAGTCTGTTTAAGTGCAGCTTCTATTTCATTTTCAAGAATTACCTCTTTTACAAGTTCTTGTAATTGTAATTTTTTCATTACGCTCTAAGGATGTCATTTATAATGAAGTCTAAGTTTTGATACTTAGTTAATTTTATTTTTCCTTCTTGTAGTGTTACAGGATTCATAAAAGCACCGTGTGTTGAAGGATTAGATACAAAATCCCAGCATACTAATTCGAAATCTGGTTGTACTTCTAATTGACCTTCGTTAGTTTGTTGAACTGATCCAGTACCTCTAGATGAAATACCAATTGTATGACCTGCTTTAATAATTTCTTTTACAATGTTACCTGCAGGAGTGTTTAACAGCTCCACTTTACCCATTAAGTCATTTCCTTTCCAATATAGCTCTTTTACTATATGAGATGCATTCTTTAACGATACTACAGGAGATTCTGGGTGATCTAATTCGCCGAAAGCATTTCCTCTTTTAACGAATTCATTAGTGTATTTTTCGGCTTCTCTTACTAATATATCTTTAGAGTAAACTCTACCGTTTTGGTTTTCAGCAGATGCTCTTTGAAGAATACCTTCTACCTCGAATACTCCAGGCTTAGTTTTGGATTCTTTAATAGTTGGTCTAAAAGGTGTAACATCTACTAATAATTGTGCCATATCTTAAAAATTAGGTGTAAATACTGTTTCTTTTGGAGATTCATCTACTTCACCTGCTTCTCTTGCTTGTGCTAGCATTTGTGGATCTATTTGCTTAGTTTTAGGTAATTGAAGATCTTTAGTAAATCCTTTTTTAGTTACAGGACGTAAATCTTGTAGAAATGCAGACTCAATAGCAGGCCCAATAAATGGCCCTATCTTTAAACCTTCATCATTCTCTATACTGTCCATATCATTGTAAACTTTTTGAATCTTATCTCTTACCTTACCGTAGAAAGATTCTACTTCAGTAACGATATTTTCCAGTGAGTTAATAACGTTCTGTGCTCCTGTATATCCTCCAAAGTCTTCCATCTTTTGAGATAATCTTCCAGTAGCTGCTTCGTTAACTACATCTTCGTTCAATGTCTTCTTAATAATAGACTTAATAGCCTCCTTAAGTTGCTTTTCTTGATCCTTTTGCTTTTCTTTAGCTATATCGTAAGTAGATTTTTTACCAGCTAGTCTATCTTGATTGTGAGCTTTTTGCATTCTTTTCATTGCATAGCTTTCATCCATAAATTCCATTACAGCTTCGATAGCGTCTTTAACGTCAGTGCCTGGCTGCTCATCCATTAGTGCAATAGCATCTTTAGCTATCTGCATGATCTGTTGAGCTTTTTCTTCATTATCATAGAAATTATGATCTCCTTCTTGATCTTCATCTACATCTTTGCCCATAGCTTTTTTGATAGCTTTATCTTTAGCAGCCATATAATCATCTCCATCGATGTCTCCATCTCCGTCATGATCAGTTCCTTTCTTTTCACCCATATCAGAAGGACCTTCATAGTTCACAGAGATATACTCTCTAAACTCGTCTTCGATATCTGCTCCACCTAGAAGATCTTCTCCATGTGTTCTTATAAAATCTTTTAGTATACCTCCTGTAATGTCTGGGTAGTTAGTTCTCAATGCGCTTACTACTTGTCCAAGTAAATTTAGCTTAGCATCTTTATCGTAAGTAACTTCTTCTACTTCCTCTTCACTTTGCACGTTCTCTTTTAACGTAGCTTTTTTCATATCGTTGAAAGTATCTTTATCGGCAGCACCTCTTTTAACTTCTTTTTCTTTATCTTGCTTATCAACTTTAGCTGATTCTCCAGCCATTAAGTTAAGGTAATGATTAGAATCTTTTTCTAAATTACTTTTAGCTTTGTCTGTAGCTTTATCTAAATCCTCTTTTGAAATTCTACTTGAAGCAGGATCTAAGTTTAAAACTGCTAATTCAGCTCTAATACCTCTATCTAAAGCATCTAGTGAATAAGTTAATGCAGGTCTATCGTCGTATACTTTTACTCCAGAGAAGGCAGGTTTAGAAGCTTCGTATAGCATGTTACGATTTTTAAGGATTTGAACTGTGTCTTCGAATCCATTAAATTGAGAGACGTACATAGGGTACTGTTGTCTCATTTGACGGACAAACTCTCTTTTAGCCATATTGCCTTCTAATACGGCGTTATATTTTTCTGTTGCGGTTACTTGTCTCATATCTTATAAGTAATCAAATCCTTTAGTATGTGATGGCCTCTTTGGCCTCTCTTGTTTTTTCCAACCCAATTTAGTTAACGTCTTTCTTGCTCTAGTTCCTTTCCCAAATGCATTCGGTGTAGCATATTGAGCTCCGGTTCCAGGAGTAAATGAAGCGCCCCCTGAGTTGGTTACGTTAGCTTCATCTAACTCTTGCATCACTTCTCTAACTAATGATATTAGTTCTAATTTCTTCATTATAAAGATTTCAGCTCATTAACTAGATCGTAATACTGCATTAAGTTAACTAGATGACTATCTTTAATTTTATCCTTATTTGATAAAGGTTTTATACTTTTAGATACTTCATCTAGCTTTATCTTTATTACTTCGTCTTTTACTTTAGATGATAGATTTCTAACTGCTGATGCAATTTTGTTCATTTCCTCATTAACTAAAGAGCGTAAACGTGATTGAGAATTGACTGATGTAATAAATTCTTTTAAAATATTTTTTTGTTCAGGAAGTAAATCTTTATACTTATCGTTAAATTTTTCTAATAATAATTTAAAAGTAAGTAATTTTAAATCTTTATCGTACTTAGAATACTCTTCTATTAAGGTATCTTTTACTTCCTCCTCATTTTGTGGAGCAGAGGTTAAATGCTCTAATATTGTTGTTTTGTTGTCTATAAGCACCTGAGGGTTAATTAGATTGTCGTTATTTTGAGCTTCTAATAAACAATATAAAGCTGCGAGAGGTTTATAGTCTCTAACCTGCATTCCAAAAAACTCGTCAATATTATAGTGCTTTTTAATCTCTGAGATTAGTTCGTACTTTTGAGTTTTAAGTGATTTAATATCTAATCTTCTAGATACTTCAGTAATAGTAGAAACTATAGCTTCTGCTTTAGACTGTGATACATTCTTATTTTTTACTATAAATTCATATAATTTATATTCCTTAGCTAGAGAAGACTTATCAGAGTAGAATTTTTTAATAACATCTACAGCTGGTGAATCGCTTCCGTTCAATGTATCAGCAGCGATTTGCTTTACTAGCAATTCAAAAATAAGACCTGTATTACGAAATTTCGAATGTTTTATCTTCATTATACACGTTTACTATATATAAATATGTATTAGTTACCTAAATCTTTAATGTTGTCTTCTTTTAGAAGATCTGATTCGATTTCGGTTTCTTTAGTAAATACAATATTCTTTAATGCTTCTTTATTTTTATGATAGACAGCTTGTGTTGTCAAGTTTTCCATAACGTTTTCATTATCAGAAGGAAACCCTCCATGCATACCATGTTGACCTAAAGGATCTCTACCTCCTAGTCCATCATTAGTACCATATACAGAGGCTTTTTCTCTAGGTCTACCACCTTCAGGTCCAGGTTCTCCCCACTCAGGCTCTGTTTCAGAATAACCTTGTGGAAGTTCCTCAGGTGATCCACCTTTTGGAGTAGCGACTGATCTTCTACCGTACATCGATGCCAGATCATGAGGTGTACCGTAAGTCGTACCGGACTTAGCAGGGTCATTACCTTCGTTTTCTATTTGAGCAATTCTAAATAAGGTCTTACTGTCTTCTCTAACTAAGTCTCTTTCAGACATGTATTGATCTTCAGACATATCGAAGATTTTTTCGTATATATAATCTGATGAGAACATTTTACTGTCTTTCATTTGAGCTGCTAGATCTACTTTTTCTTTAAGTAATGCTATTTTTTCTTGTTCAAATACTATAGAAGGAACAGTTAATCTTATTTCAAAATTAGTAAGAGACTCTCCTGTAAATCCTTGGGTGTATAAATGAACTAATGCAATCTTCGTAAGTTCAGATTCCATTATTTTTTGAATTCTTTCTACAGTTCTTGCAAATCTAATATCTTCAGCTGCTAGTGTTGCTTTTCCTTGTAGATCTCCTTCATATCCAAAATAAGCTTTTGGTATCTTTAATGCTGCAAACATTTTGGATTGTAGGTACTCTACATCTTTAGTACCGTCATAATCTAATCCTTTAGTAGTTTCAATACGAGTAGAAGTATCACCCCCTCTTACAGGAAGATAAAAATCTTCCATCATATTCTGTAGGTTAAATCTTAAATTGTATTGACCATCATCTCCTACATAAGGAGTTTTTTTCATTTGATTGATAGTCTTTTGCATAAATTGTTCTACTTCGTTTGGAGGTACGTTCCCTACATTAATGTAAAACATTCTCTTTTCTGCTGATCTTGTAATACGGTGAATCAACATAGCATCCTCCATAAGAGTTGCCTGCTTAAATATCTTTCTAGCTGGTTCTATATATGATCTACCGTAAGGTAAGTAATTTGTATCTGATATTAATCTAAAGTGAGCTATTTCGTAATTATCAAACTCCATGACTCTAGATTCATTTTTCTTTTTAGGTAAGTAATTAGGATTCTGAGATGATGCTAAACCGTCAGGGTCTAATTTGAAAGTTACTTTAGCAGGATTTTCAGGATCTATTCCTTCCTCTCTAATCATATGATAAACTGTATAAGGTAGTACGTTATATACACCGAACTTTTCAGCTATTTCTAACTTTAAGAAAAAGTCTCCATACTTACACATGTTTCTTGTCCATGACCATAAATTAAATTCTATATTTAATACGTCGTAAAACAAGTTGTATAACACTCTTTGAATATTTTCATCTGAAGATTTAATAGATAAAATCTCATTCTGATCATTTTTAACTGTAGCTTCATCTGCTATAATATCTAATGCAGATGCTATAATTGGATCAGTATCCATTGCTTCATAATCTGAGTAAAGCTGTATTCTTAATGTCTGATAATTAAGATTTGGATTATATATATTTTTATTATTGTAGATATACAGTCTACTAAATCTGTCTACTAGAGAGTTAGTTTGATATCTACCGGTAGTCTGTATCTGATTAGTATCAGCAACTTTAAGTTCATCTCCACCTACGTTTCTAACGATTACGTCTGATGCAAATAGTCTTCGAAGTCTACCAAATAAGGAAGTATCCGCCATTCCGGTTGTTTTTAATTATAAATAGATCTATTTTAACAACCATCTGATGTCTTCTTCACCATAGGCTGTCTTAGTAAGATAAGGATTTTCTCTCTGATTACCAACGTTTGTCATAATAACTTTGTTTTGAGCATTTAGATTACTAAATGATGACAATTGAGCTCTTGCTAAATCCATACCCTGTTGTCTTAATTTTAATGCAGTATCTCTAACATATAGAGCAGTTGCACAAGACATAATTAAATCATCATTATATCTATCTTGAGCTTGAGCTTTACCGTTTTTCCAAACAAAAACCCTCATTTCTTGCATTAACCTTTTAGATTGTATAGTAACAGAATGATCTCTTATGTACTCGATCATCTTAGCAATAACTAAAGGCCTAGTTCTAGCCGACATAGTAAAGCCTGGTACTAGTTTATCTCTCTCATACTTGTACATATAAGATTCTACTGATTCCATATTATTAGTAGTACTGTAGTATATATTTCTATACTCTCTTTCAATTATCTGTTCTATGGTTGCCCACCCTATATTTGCATTTTCTACTACTAACAGAGCATCGTTATATTCAGACGCTATTCCTACTAATACATTTCCATATTCTTTTGGAGAAATTTTACCTTTATATTCTGCTACTTGAGTACATGATTCGATTTCAAACACATGAAAAGCAGAATAATCTTGACTGTCTCCTCTAGCAACATCCGCTACTACCATATATGATTTACTATAATCGACACCTTCCCATATCCAAAGATTACTGTCTAACCCTCTTCTCTCCAAAGGTTCCTTATCGTATGTCTCTTCATAAAATGACATATCTTCTGGTTCGAACACTGTATCTCCTGATGCTAAGAAGTCACAATCACATTCCTGTCCTGCCATCCTTGGTCCTAAGTCTGCATCTTGTTGGTCTCTCCATACCTGATTTCTTTCAGGATGTACTGTCCATGGTAGTCTTATAGGTAAAAATGAATTTTCTCCTGACTCTGCTTTTTCCCATGTTTGATGGAACCAGTTACCTATGCCGTTAGGAGTCGACAGTGCCATACACTGACCACCCGTCGCTAATGTTTGTTGAGCAGCAGTAAAGGTTTCATCTACATTATCAATAAAGGCAGCTTCATCCATTAGCAGTAACGATACCGCTTCTGATCTTGCAGCATCAGGTGATGATGATTTAGCTTGTACTTTAGAACCATTTTTTAACCTAAGAGATAATTTATTCTTTTCTACTGATGGTAATTTTAACCATTTAGGTAACTCATCGTACATAAAAATAACTTTAGTTACTAAGTTTCTAGCAGTTGCTTGAGTAGTAGCTAGAGCTAATATGTTTTTATCTTTATGAAATAACATTAACCAGAGAGTATAAGCAGCAGCTAGAGTTGATATACCGAGCTGTCTCGACTTAAGCGTAATTAAGTACTGTTGATCTCTAAACAAATGAAGTACTTTTTCTTGGAATGGATATAAAGCAAATAAAATACGTCCTCTAGTAGGATGCTGTATATGGCAATACTTTTTCATAAAGTATGCCGGATCTTTAGCACATTTGATATACTCTTGTGCTATTATTTTTTTTATATCTTTTGCCATAACTAAATAGGTTTGTAGTCTCCCATTAAATTAGTAGGAGCTACTCTTTTACTCTTGCTACGAATATTTAACGTCATTCTATAAACTGCAGTAGTAAAAACTATATCAACTCTTTTTGCTGTTCCTCCTGCTCCACCGTAACGTATAGTAACGCCAGAAGTCGGTCTAGATGCTTTTTTAACATATTCTTCAGTAACTAGAAATAAATCTGTTCCTCCTGAATCAGTACCTTTTAACATATAGTAACCATGACCAATGCCTGAGTGTAATAAATTATAAAGTTTTTCAGGATCTGCATTTGATATTTCGTGGTATTCACTAAAGTTTGTTCCTGTTCCATCCTCCTTGTACTCGTTAAACACTCTACAAAATAACTCGTTATCTATTCCTAATGTTTCTAATAATGCAATACCGCTTTCAGTTTTAATTTTACCTGATTTTATATCTTCTTCAGTAAATATTTTCTTTACTCCAGGGTTAAAAAACGTTAATGTATTGCCGAATTTTAAGGAAATATATATTGGTTTATTATTTACTATTAAAGTAATATCAGTTAAAGTTTCAGCTATAGACTGTGCTTGTTTGTCGCTTTTGATAGGTGTTCCTAATACTGGTCCTTCTGGTGTAAATATAAGAGGTCTTTTTTGGTTTCTTTTTCCTTCTTCTTTGATTTTGAAATTAGTAGGAGTTAATTTAAATTCCTTTATCATTTTTTCAATCAATGATTGGTAAGTAAAGTCTTTTCCGCCTTCTATAAACTTTTGCAGATCGTTAGCTACAACAGTCTCAAACTTATTACCTTTATTACCACCACTAGCTAAAACTATTCCTATTTCTTTGTCTTCATATGTAAATTGAAAAAAGAAAAACGAACCACTTGGATTAGGTGCTATTTTTGGAGGTGTAGTTTTAACCTGTATCGAACTGTCAGTCACAGCTTTAAGGTCATCAATAAACTCATTATTGTCTATACCTTCTTTATTAGCAACTCTAAAAGCATCAGACATTGTACTGTATTTCTCAGGAAATTTAGAAACAAGCCGTTTAATAATTTCAGCTTCATTTTCTCCTTTTCTTTCTTGTATCTTAAAACCAAACATAGATTCGAAAACTTTAAGATCGTTTTCGTTATTAAGGTCAGGGTACCCTTTTTCGGACATCCAAGCCCATTCTAGTATTGTTCTATCTATAAGACTCATATTATCCTTCTTCTCCTGCTTCGAAGTCTATAGGCTCGTCAGTAAGGTCTTCTCCACCTCCTTCTTCTCCTCCAGCATCATCAGCACCAAGGTCTTCTCCACCTTCACCGCCTCCACCTGCTGCGTCATCTCCAGGAAAGTCTCCTCCTCCGCCTCCACCACCACCGGTGTCAGCATCAAAGTCTCCTCCTTCTTCTCCTGCTCCTTTCATAGGAGCTTCTCTATATAGTAGAGCGAGTTTATCTATAGCTTGTTGGTATTCTGCAATATTGGAGAGTAAATAACGTTTACCCATAATTTGAGCTTCAAATGTCTTACCAGTCCATTTAAGAATATAATCTTGACCATTCTTTAAATTTACTCTAAACGATGTAGGTCTAGGAGATATCCAATCAACTGTGTCTACAAATTCTTTAAAATCTTCTGTCTGTAGTTTTATTATTGCTGCTCTTAAAGTAGGAAATTTTGCTAGTATTGTATCAGTAGCATCTTCTAATACTGTTTCAGGTCCAGCATCTGGATCTGGTTCTTCTTCTGGTGTTTCCTCTTCTTCTTCCGAAAGTTCGTCTAATAAAGACTCTTTCATTAAATCTTTAAATCTATTATGAGGTAACATTTCATCTGGTTCTAAAAACGTTCTTGAGCCTTTTGGATCTACTACTGGTCTACCGTAATCGTCAGTTTCATCGGGCATATTAGTATCAACTATTTGTACACCGTTTCCTTTAAGGTCATCCATCATTCCAGGATCAAAATCTTCTTTTTTAATGTACATAATGACATTACCTGCGCCATCATCATCAACGATATCAGTAATTCTGACAGGATGATAAAAGGTTTCAATAACATCTTGAGCAGCATTAAGACTTCTTTTGTCTGTTTTTTTGACTTTAAGATAGTAAAGATGGTCTGGTGCTTCATTAAGCTCAGACAATACTTCAGCGTATGCTTCTAATATAAGGCTGTTAAGTTGAGTTTTATTCATCTTATACAAGTTCTTTTACTTTATCTACATGTCCATCTACATAGGCCACTGACGATACAGCTTTACCCATATCTTTTGTGGTTGCTTTTATTTGAGATGCTATAGCTTCTGCTTTCTTAACTTGAGCAGGAGTAGCTTTTTTTGCTTTGATGGCAGCTTTTTCTAATTTAAATAGACTATCATTTTCACGAGTCCATTTATCTAATTTAGATCCATCTAAATCTTTATCTTTAAGAAGTTTTTTTCTCAATGCTGTAGCACCGGGACATATATCAAAATGTTTAGGTTCAACTGCTTCGTTTATACCTTCATAAGGATTTCCATCTTTTCTTCCGTAACCGCCGCCGCCGGCTCTACCATATTCAAAAGCGATTTTGTAATGCTCTCCTATAAACTCCATTACCTCCATAGCAGCGTCTATTTCATCGCCATCCATTTCCATTGCCATTGCTTTAATAACTTCTATAATATCGTCTCCTGAACCTCTAAGTTCAGTTACTCTTTTAAGAGGTGTACCGTCTAATTTATGAGGTATACCATTCTTCATAATATATTTAGGCTTCTTAGGTTCTTTTGCTTTTAATGTAGCTTTTAAGTCTGGATTGCTTTCTTTACCTTTAGATATAGTTTTACTACGACCCTGTCTAGTACCGAATCCAGTTGCTTGTGCTTCATCTGTGTCAGATAATTCTTGACCTGCTCCTATTCCGCCTACTGCTTGATCTAATTGAGCTTCTAGTTCTTTTTTACGAGCTGTATGCTGTTTTAAAGCAGCTACAATTTTAGCTTTCTTTTCACCTTCAGCAGTTTTATAATGCTGTGCTAGTTGTTTCATTTTACTAACTAAAGTATCATACTCTTTTTTAATAATATTTGCAGAAGCTTCTTCTACTCCTTCTTCTAAAGCTAATTGATCTAAAGCAGGTTGCTTTTCTTCTGCCTCTAAGTAATGTTGTGCTGAAGAAATAAACTCTCTAGCTTTAATTACTTTACCTTGCCACCAATGTGGAAAATCTACTTCACCGTCTGATTGATCGTACTTATGTAGTTGTTTGTATAGTTTAGCTGCATAAACTGCAATGTCGTATACATCATTTTTAATCATCGAAGGTTCATCATCTTGATGACCTACATCTAAATCACCTTCTGCTTCTGGTTCTTCTGGTACTTCGTCTGCTTTTGGTAGCTCTTGAATACTTTGCATATAATCACTATAGGCTGCTTCCTCTTCAGGTGACATTCTACCGTCTCCATCATCGGATAAATCTTCATCATCCTCCATCATTCCTTTAGCTTTTCTAGCATCTTTTTCAATAGCATCTTTTTCTCTTTGCATTAAAGCTTTAATTTTTGCTATAGCTTCTTGGTCTTTAGGTGATAATTTTTTCATTCTTTCGTGTTCTAGAGACTCTTCATCTCCGGGTTTCATTTCTGATGTAAGTTTTACATTTACTCCTTGGTCTGCTAAGTCAGCAGCTTTATCTTCATCATCAGTAGCAACTACTCCTTTATCGGTTTCTGAAAGCTGTTTTTGAAGAGATTCACGTAAAATAGTAAGTTGCTTCGCAGTTTCTTCAACGTTGATGTTTTTGTTAGTTTTATATGTACCGTTTTTTATTTTTTCTAATGTAAGTTCACATTTAGATAAACGATCTTTTATCTCTTGATAGGTCATTTGCAATATGTTTTATATACGTATATAATATAAATAGTTAATTTTTCTTGCCTCCCTTCATATTGGCACACCAATGATACATTTTGCCTTTCTCTCCTCCATATTTTTTAGCCTTAGCTCTCAATGATGAAACTGAGCCTTTGCATGATGCTCCTGATTTTTTTACTCTACCTGGTTTTGATTTACCTTTTACTTTACCGTCTTTGTAGTTTTCGTTTTTAGAAAAAACTGTAGGATCTCCTGATATCTCACCATGGTTAAATCTAAGTTCAGATTCTATCCCTAATACTCTTAACTTAGCTCCTAAACGTTCTTCTGTTTCATAGTCTCTTTTAAGTCTAGCATTGTAGTATTTAATATATTCTAAAGCTTCTGCTTTAGTAACCTTCTTTTCGTTTTCATATTCACCTTCTTCGTTGGTGTAAATATAAAATGTACCATGAACATCACCTTGAAAGATCATTTGTATTTGATCATTATCAAGATTACGTTTACTGTCTATAACACTAATGACCGTTATATACTTATCAATAGTAGCTTCTTCTTGAAGTACTTCTTTAATAGCATTAATCATTTCTTTTTTTGTCATTATTTCTTTTTCCAGATCTCTCCTCTTCTACATCTAACTACTGCGCCTGAAGCATATGCAGAAGGCCATGTATCATATTTTTGTTTAGCTATTCTTGTACATCTATCATCTTCTTGAAGTATATCTTCCTTTTGCTGTAGTTCATGAATTAAACCTATTACTAAGTTTCTTACATCTTCTCTAGTTTGAGATACTGATGGTACTTTTGATCTTTGTTTATCTTTTGGGTCACTCTTACGAGCTCCTCTTTCTTTAGCATCTGCAGACATTCTACCTTTAACTAAATTACCTGATGCAGTGAAGTAGTGTCCGGCTGGTGCTTCTTTAGTTTCTTTTTTCATTTTCTTAATAGGTTTATATCCTGATCCGAATGGTGCTGCTTTTCCGTCTTGCGGGTTAGCTGTTTCTTTTTTTATTGCATTACCTGCTTTTTTGGCATCCTTATATGCGTTAGAGTTTTTATGAGAAGATTTTCTTCCTGCTTTTTTCTTAGCATTAATATTTGCCCAGAGGCTTTCTTTCTTGACTGTAGCTGCTTTAGTATTTTTAACGACTGTTTTTCCTTTAGATCCTGCTTTCTTTTTCTTTCTAGCAGTAGCCGCTCTTTGAGCTTTACTTAATGACTGTGCTTTAGCTTTCGGTAAACATCTGTCAGGATTCTTTTTATTTTTAGAAGTACCACAATCACCAGCTATATTACCAGAAGAAGAGATGCGAACCCACTTCTCTTTCTTGAACCAGTCTCTTAAAGACTCTGATGTAGTATTTCTAATTTCCTGATTAGTCATTATCCTTGTTCTGAATGCATCATTAGCATTCTTATAATTACTGTTGCTAGTATACCGAAAATTATCCAAAGAGCTCTAGTGACTCCGTCTTTCCATTTTTTAAGATCGTCGATTTCACCAAGCTTACTTCTTAGTTCAGCTTCTTCAGCTTGAAGTTCTTTACGGTAGGATGTATTTTGATTAGTTTTTACAATAACACCATCATCGGGGTTAAGTAAAGTATATTTCATATCAGAAATATCGTCTTTCATTTTTTCGAAATCTTTAGCCATCTGCTTCAGTTCACCATTAGGCATATGTGTCTTTATATGCTTAATTTCAAGTAAAACTGATTCAAGTATTTCTTTTTGAGTCATCGGTATATATTTTTATATAAATAGACTACATATAGTCTTTTAAATGTCCTAAATATGTTTTTAGATTGGTAAGAACTCTTTTCTTTATATCGTCATTTGAGTTCCAGTCTTCAACATCTCCCTGCTCAGTTACAAATGACATCTCTGCATTAACAAAATCATCTACCCACTGCTCTATATCAGAAGCAAAAGCCTTAATATTTCCTTGCATTAATCTTTTTTCATATGCTTCATAAAGACCAGCGGCTTTTAAATCTACCTCCATTTCTACTGTACAAGGGTCAAAGCAAAAGCCATGTATTTTATACATTTTTTTTGCAAGGTGATGTTTCATAGGACCACCACATTTTGGACAAGTAAGAGGAGATCTTGCTGCTTTTTTTGCTGAATCTAATTTTGTAATATTCTGTTTAATACCATTTTTAATAGTCCATGTCTTACCTGATTCTTCCCAAATATCGCCTTCTTTGTGTTTTATAGATGCTTTTTGGTACCCAGATTGAACTTTGGTCTTTGCGGTAAAGTCTTTATTTACTAAGTTTCTGACTCTCTGTACGTCACTTTGTTTAAACTCTTTTTTAAGAAGAGATTCATTCATAACCCAACTCTTTTAATTTTTCTATAACATGATCAACATTGCCATCTTTACATCTAATAGCAATACCTCCTTTTGAAGTCCATTCGTTAATGTTTGATTTTTTATCGTCTATTAAAATTGAACTTTCGTTAGCATATCTTTGTTTATCAGCAGAGTATGCAAATATTACTTTAGGTTTAGGATTTAAATTATTTTTAGCCCATAGGTTTTTACCTAACCTTGATTGATTTTCTCTTGAGGGAGAAGTTAAAAGATCAGGTCTATAAGGAGAAATAAAATTCCAAAGCTTTTTACCTTGAGGCATCCATCCCATACCTACCCAAAATCTTACACCTATTTCAGTATCTATTAAGTGCCAAAATGCTGCTCTACCTTTAGACTTTTCGTATTCTTGAGGATGCATTCCTGTAAAATGCTCAAACCTACTTTCGAAGTCTGTTAGTACTCCATCCATATCACAGTAAATCTTATATGGAGGTACTGGTTTTTCTTCTTTAAGCGGGTAACCTTCTTTTAATAGTTCTTTAATTGATTCCATAACCTTTTTTTGTTTTATCTTCCCAATTGCGGAATGTTATATTACCTACTAAGTAGGCTTCTTTTTCTAATTCTAATAATCTCTCAGACTCATTTGTATTTGATGTTTTAATTTCACCTAATCTTCCTTCAATGTTTTGAATATGATGTACCATTTCGTGAGTAAATGATCTCATAACATCTTTAGGATGTCTTCCCTGAGTGTATAATACTATTTCATTTACGTTTGGATCATAATATGCAGTTCTACCGAAAAACTGTTCTGATTCTGCAAGGTCTTTTCTGATCTTTACCTCTGGTAAGGGATTTATATTCATTCCTTCATCTATCATATATTCTAATATAGATGCCATATATGGAGTATAATCAAATCCTTTTTTGTCAGTTTCCTTTCCTATATCAATTCTTATATGGTCTTGATTAAAACTAACATTAATACCATCAGTTTCTACTTGGTTTCTTATTCTGTTAAAAAGAGTAATTAATTTTTCTCTATCTTCAGATCTAAGTATTGAACCTCTAGCTACTGGAGTTCCTGAACTTCCTTCTGTAATACCTTCTTTAAACCATGCGTCAAAAAGATCATCTACCTTATCCTTCATTACTTCCGATATAATACTTTTTTTCAACATGTTTACAATTTTAAGTATATCTTCTCTCCCTAACTCTTTAGGAAAAAAATCTCTAACTTGATCTAAACTACCTGATAGTAAAGCTTTTCTGAAATCTGTTGCTCTAATATTATCCTTAGCTCCTGAAATTATTAATCCTTCTACGTTATCTCTATTTCTAAAAGTAGTAATTCGTCTAAGGTCTTTAAAATCTTCTTCTGATCTAATTCCTGTTACTGCATAAAAATGTTCTTGAGGATTTTCTTTTGCATAATCTTTTGCTGCTAACATAGGATTATTTTTACCAAATATTACTTCAAGACCAGGTATATGTTTACTATAAATATCCCATACTGCTTTTGCCTCAACAGGAGAGATTCCATTGCGTTCTCCTCCTCCTATGAACACTACTACTTTTCTTATTGGTTCTACAGCAGAATCATCTTCTTTAAGAGCGTCTATTCCTGTATCCTTATAGTTATCTATACTATACACTTTACCCTTGTGAGAACCATTTAAAAGCTTTTTCACTACCTCAAAATGTCCTCTATGAGGAGGTTTAAATGCACCAGGATAAAGAGCTATAGCCATTACGATAAAAAGTTTTGTACCTTAGAATCAATTTCAGCAGGAGTTGAATGTATTAACTTTTCTTGAAATACTGGGCTAAATAGTAACTCACCTATATTATCAAGTACTTGTTTATTAGTATTCGCAGCTCTTTCTTTTTCTTTTCTGTGCGAATCTAATTTTTTTAACATTTTGTCGTCTCCAGGACCTACTCCATTTTTTCTATACCAGTCAGTAAAGTACTTTTTAAGTGCCCTATCTTCACTGTAATTAGATGTATCGTAATCTATATTCTTTGCTGCATTATAAAACTCTTGTTCTTCTTGTTTTGACATTTGATATGGATCTCTAAAAGTAGAGCCGGTTTCTAAGTCTAATTTTTTATTTAGAGTTTCTAAATAGTCTGATATTCCTGCTGCTCCATTTTTAGCAGCTGTGTTAAACTCTTCTATATATTTATCAAACTCTCCGCTTCTAGTATTGACGAAGATAGATAAATTACCTTTCAGCATCTTATTATAATCTTCTATTAAATTATATACGTTACGCCATGTTTTAAAAACAGCTGATGATGGTACTCTTCTAGCACGTTTAGCGTTTGATATGTATGCAATAACAGGGTGAGTATACACCATCACCATATAGATGTCGTATCCTTTAGCAAGAATTCCCTTTACTTTTTTTGGATTAGAAGCTGTTGTATCCCAAACAAAGCTAGCCTTTTCATCTGTCAATTGGTCTGCCTCCTTGTTTGCTGCTGCTACTCCTGGATTGAGTTTGTTGTATGCTGGGTGATCTGGATCCTCCACGTATTTGTCTGGATTGACTAGGTGTAGAGAGCCTAGGTCTAGCTGATTGAGAAGGTATGACTTCCCTGTTCCAGCTCCTCCCGCCATTATTACGAGTTTGGGTCTGTTGCGGCCTTCTAATATTAATTCTGTTATTTTCATTTCTACCTATGTTTATTCTTACTTTATCTTCTTTTGGTCTTGGTACAACTCCTGGGGTTGTTCCTGGTCTAGGTACTTGTCTAGGTTTTGGTTTAACTTTCGGTCTAGAAGGTGTGCTATAATTATTGTAATTATAATTCCAATTGCTGTAAGGTTGTTGAAACCAATAATAGTTCCATCTCCAATTATAGTCGTACCGCCAGTTGTTCCAGTACCAATTGTTATTGTAGTTAAATCTTGTATAGTTATCATACCTTTCTCTAATAAAATCTTTATAAGGAACCGAGACCGTGTCTCCAGCTTGAGTAACAGCTAGTATGCTTTGAATCCTAGAACCTTTATTTGTTGTTTGAAGCGTATAACTTCCACAACTATATAAAGATAGTAAAATTAATGCATATATCCAACTTTTTCTCATAGTTTTAGTGTTGTAGGGTAACTATTATAAATAGGTTCAGTTGTTGGGTTCTCTAACGTATACAGTTCGTATATAAGTTTAAACAAGTTAAAATTCTTTTCTATATCATCAATTACTCTTACTTGCCAGCCTTTTCCTTGATAAACCCCTTTCTTTTTTGAAGCAGACCTTGTATGGGCTTTTAACCAAATTATACCAGTACGGTCTATTTTTATTCCTTTTGATTCTTCGAGTGCCTTAGCATAAGAAGCTAGCTGTAAGTCATAAGACTTATGGAGGGAGTTAGAAGTTTTTATATCTAATAACCAGGTCTCTCCATCCATTTTTACTACTAAATCTGCAGTACCAGCATACTTATGCTCGTCTGACCAGACAAAGTCCTCAGCGGATATTAGCTCGGGCTTGTAAGTTCGCCAGAAATCAGCAAACTTAAGAATCATTTCCCACACTAATTGAGAATATTTAGCATTACCGTAATCATCCATCCAAGATATTTCTTCTCCTTTTACAAGCTGCTCAGCTGCTTCGTGCACCTGTGTTCCTTCTTTACCGGCTTTTCTCATTATAAGATCGGCGTTATGCCCAACGTCTTTCAACCATGTATCGAAAAACTTATTTTTGGGCATGTACTGAAGTATAGTGGTTACGGACGGGTAATATACTCCTTCGCCTCTCTTATAGACTCTACGGTCTAAAAAATTAATTTGCTTTAATTCAGGATTAAAGTCTAAACGTTTTTTCTCATTTTGTTTGAGAATATTCATACCTTGTTTAATCATAGGTTTAATTTGTGCAGCATGATACCTGATAGGTCTAATTCTTCTGCAGTTTGAATATGTTCAGTAAAAGCTTGGAATCCCATTTCAGAAGGATCTTTATCTGGAAGACTCACTAGGAATACTCTTTTACCTTGATTTAAAAATTTCTCTCCTATCTCGAGAGCTCTATCTCGTGCATCAGTATCTAATGCAACATATATATCTTTAACTTTATTAGTTATAATTTTTTTATATAAAGAGTTTGAAATACTTTTGCCAAGTATGGGAATAGCATTTCTTCTAATTGCTATTGCGTCAAACACTCCTTCGCATAAAATAATTGGTTGATTCCAATTGATTAAATTTTCAAAGAAAATTATGTCTTTGGAGACTTCGGGGTTTTTGTATTTATAATAGTTGCCATCATAAGTTCGTGCAATAAAAAAGTTGAGTTGGTTGGATTCAGAATAACTTGGGATAATAACTCGTCCTCCATATTCTCCACTTGTTGTGTATCCAATGCCATATTTAATAAAATCATTATCGTTAAGTCCTCGTTCATATAGGTATTTTTTTACAAGGTTTGCAACAACTGATGTAGATGATGCATTATATAGAGGTTGAAATTCCTTAGGAAGTTCTATTATAGATAGCTGTCTGTATTCTAGTTTAGATCCTCTAGGAACATATTTTAATATTTCGGATGCTTGCTCTCTCGGTGTATTAAGTTGATATAGTAAAGAATTAATAGTTCTACCTCTAGTTTGACACACCCAGCACTCCCAAGGATTCTTTCCTTCTTCATTCGTAGCCATGTTAATCTCTAACTTAGGCTTCCTATGATTACAAAAAGGGCAGTGGAAAGCATAGTTATCTCTAGCTCTCTTGTGGCTTTTACCCAATATATTTTCAATGGATCCTAAAAGGAATGTATAATCCATAAACCAGTCCGTATCTAATTTATAAGATAAGAACTTTTTTTTAAATAAACAACTCTACTTTTCGTTACTTAAAATAAGTTCACCAATTGCTGCAGAAACAGACTGGTGTAGAATGTCTCTATTATCTATATCAAGATAGTCTTCAAGTTTTTTTGTTATAGCCTCAGCTAACTTAGTTACCTCTTTTTCAGACAAGTTTAGCTCTTCTCTTACAACAAATTTTTTATTTTCTAATATGATTTTAGAAAGTTTCATATTTTGAATTCAAATTTAATATCAGGATAGTAATATCTATCGTCGTCGTTGTCAAAATAATTAGCACCTCCTGTTACTTCGAACCCTTTGGCTTCAAGAAAATTTTTCATATTTTGGTATTCTGAAGGACGTATTTCTTCAGATGAATGAATACTTACTTTACCCATAGCTTTATCGCCGTTTGAGTGTTGAATAATTTTTACATGAATATCGTCTCTGTTGTAAGTACCTCTCATCTCATTTTCTAATTCTTGAGCTTCTGTTTTAAACTTACTCCAGTAGTCGTCTTCTAATATTATATCACTTAGTTTCATTATCTACCTTGCCCTTTATATGCCTTTTTATAATGTTTAGAGGCCTTCAACTTAGACGTTTTAGACTTAGCATGTATGCCTGGTCGTTTACGTTTAGGTCTTTCTAAAAAGCTACCTCCTGTTAATCCTCTTGCCATATTTTAACAACTAAATCACCAGTTCCTTTTATTAAACGGTGATATGTTTCTTTTGGTATAAATAGTTTGTCTTTTGTTAATCTTACAGGAAGTTCATTATCCAACTGAAAGTACCAGTCAGTATCATGCATAGCTTTAACCATACGGTCTTCTTTGTCTCTATGCCATACGAATTCAAATGAGGGAGTATCGTGAGAGAACTCTCTTATTATATAACCGTTTTCCTTTTTTTGAGAATATGGTCTACCAGTATCCTGAGAAGTTTGATCCGCCACCTAGTGATTTCCAATAACGGCCTATATTACAAGACCAATAACCTGCTTTTGTTTTATCTTTCTTTGTTGAACATTTATGACGAGCTGCAAATGATGCTCTAGCTCCTCTTTGTTTCAACTTAACTGAAAGACCAGTATCACCAAATGATACCTTTTTAACGTTACCTTTCTTTGACTTAACATAAACGTAGAACTTTTTAGATCCTCCACGCTTTGGTTTGTTAAGTGCTACTTTTTTACCTTGGTACTCTGCTTCATTCATATAATCAACCGAAGCTTTTAGCATATCAAAGCCAGAGTAATCAAATGTTTCGTTTTGAATCTCTACAGCTTTTCTAAAGTTTTCCATATTAAAAGTACCGCCGATTGATTCGACAAGCTCTTTGACAAGATCGTAATCGATCATCTCATCTATACTCATAGCTTCGTCAATAGTATCCTCGTTTTCAATCATTTCATCAATCATGCAGCCTATTTCAAACAATGGATTTGCTTTTCCTGCAGATACCATTGGAAGATCTAAAGGAACATTCATCCCGTTGTAATCTCCGTATTCACCTATATCAGTAGTTTCTAAAAGCTTTTCATCTTCTTCATTTAACGTAATATACCCGTCTCTCCAAGCGTCTCTTGCTTCAGCAAATAGTTGTATAAACGCTTCAGAGTTATAACGGTAGACATTCTCATGTAATGTCAGTCCATTATCTATATGGTACTGTAGTGAAGGGAATCCGATAAGTTCTTTTATTCTAATCATCTGTTTTCATTTCAGGGTGATATTGAAGCTTTATTATTTTAGCGTCTTTTGATACAGACTTGCCGTCAATAATGACTTCAATCGGGTAAGGTTTTAAATCTTGTGCCCAATAAGCTACATCATAGCTTCTATCTTTATTACTAGTAACAAGTAAACCTCTATTATACTCTTTATCTTCTGCTTGAAGAGCAACTTCTTTGTCGACAGGTAAGATAATTTCGCCTTTCAACTCTATTTTAGTATCTTCATACTCGTTAAGAAGTATATCAGTTAGTTTCATTGCTAAAATCTTTTCTATAAAACTTTCCTAGTATATTATCATTAATATATTGATGACTATATGTCTCTAGGACGTCATTTATAAATAGGTGTTTACACTCATAATATGTTAAAAGCTTTTTATTAGGTACAAAATCTAATATTTTCCTTTCAAAATCTCCTCTAAGATCATCTGAGTCTTTTACCAGTTGTTTTATTTTAGGGTGTGAACCGTAATAGTCTTTCCAGTCTGATTCGGTTACTACTTTTTGTTTAAGCGGGGTACGTCCTCCAATACCTTTTGCTTTTCTTTCTTCACGTAGAGCTTCTAATGCTCTTTTTCCTAACTTCTTATTTCTTTCGAATCGCAATACTTTCTTTCCGAGGTACTTCAAGCCAGAGGGTTTATGAAAAACCTCATAAATAAAGCCGTAAGTTCCTTCTGGAAAGTCTGAAAGTTCATTGAAGATCCTACCCTGGTGTGTCCAGGAAGGGTATGTCATATCCATATTAATTGGTTTCTGTCGCTAGAGCTTTGACCTTAGCTCATCTATCTGTAACTGCTGCTCTTTAATAGCATTTATTAATAACGCGACGATTTTTTCATAACGAACTGCTTTATAGCCATTATCTCTTGTTGCTACTACCTCTGGCAGCACTTTTTCGATTTCTTGAGCGATAACACCAACATCGTGACCGCTATGGCTAGAATTGCTATTCCAATCAAATTCATATCCTCCAATTTGATTTATTTTATTTATTGCATCACTTAAAGGAGTGATGTTATCCTTAAGTCTTTCATCAGAAGAATAATACGCAGTTATGTCTCCTGTAGCTCTTATCTCACCAGTAGTCCCAGATGCAGTAGTACCCA